>Ga0302325_10002184_pt1 | contig 47988 bp, 47 predicted proteins | sample Palsa_T0_2_FD_201948 | JGI IMG/M metagenome (GOLD analysis project Ga0302325, IMG submission 201948) | Peat permafrost microbial communities from Stordalen Mire near Abisko, Sweden - Palsa_T0_2 | ecosystem: Environmental > Terrestrial > Soil > Palsa > Peat permafrost | place: Sweden: Abisko...
CGCACTTCACGCCCTTACACCCCAGCCCAACCAAAGCATCAAATCCCCATAACTCCCGCCTTGCACACCGCGGGTTCGTTCCTCGGGGACTTTCGGACGCCAAACGGCATCCGAAACTCTTCACGATCAAGCGGACGTTCGACGGGTGCGAGTCGAGCGGCATAGTGCGACCTAACTTCGGATATTCGGCCTCACGGCGCTTAACGTCCGGCCAGCACCCCGGCGACGATGTCTCGCGCGTGGAGCAGGACGGACTTGTGCTCCTCCGCCGAGACCTCGACGAAGCCTAGTCCTCGGAGCAGGAAAATTCCCTCAACGGCCAGCAGGGCGTGGCGAACGTCGTGGGCGGGGCCAGATTTAGACAGGAGCGGATCGAGCAGCGCGCGGTAATAGAGTCTCGCTGGTTCCATCATATCGGGGGCGTGCACCAGCGCGGTTACGAGAAAAGCCGCCTTGCGCGTCGCGGCGTCGTCCTCATCGAGCGCTTCGTCGATGTGGGCTAGAACCAATTCGAAAGGCTCAACCGGCCTGCCGCCAAGCCGCTGGCGCACCGCTCCTTGAAAGCGCGTTATTTCCCGCTCTAACGCCGCGCGGACTAATCCATTCTTGGTCGCGAAGCTGTAGACGAGACCGCCCTTGCTGATCCCCGCACGCTCGGCGACCGCATCGAGCGTGAAATTTCGGCCTCCGGATTCGAGGATCACAAGCTCGGCGGCATCCAGAATCCGATCCCGATCAATTTCCTTTTTCCGCGTCAAACCTAGCCCCCTTGTTTTTCCGACTGATCAGTCGCATAACTATTTCCGACTGACCAGTCTGATTATCACGCCGGTGCGCGCCGTGGAAGCTGGTCTCTCAATGTGCCGCGAGGAGGACTGCATGAATTCCGACGGACACCGCACCCGTACGCGGCCGCTGATTGTGGTTCTGGGTGTCATCACCGCCTTCGATGCGATGGCGATCGACCTGTATCTGCCGGGCTTCCGCGACATCGAACGTTCTCTCGGAGCAAACCCCGGCACGATGCAGACATCTCTCTCCGTGTTCGTCGGCGGAGCCGCAATCGGACAACTTTTCTACGGACCCGTGACCGATCGGTTCGGCCGACGCGGACCGCTCGCATTTGGAATTTTGTTGTTTGTTCTGGCGTCGGTCCTCGCGGCTCTTTCGCAGAACATGGCGATGTTCATGGTCGCAAGAGCGCTTCAGGGCCTTGGCGCGGCAGCCGGGCTGGTCATTCCACGAGCGATTATCACCGATCGCTATCAAGGACGCGAGGTAGCGAAACTGTTTTCGGCGCTGTTACAGGTCATGATGATCGCGCCGATCGTTGCGCCACCCATTGGCGGCCTTTTGGTCGCCGAGATGGGGTGGCGGGCGATTTTCTGGTTCCTAGCGCTCTTTGGCGCTGCGTCGCTCGTGGCTCTGCTCAAGATCGTGCCGGAGACGCTGGAATCCTCACGCCGTGCGACTGCGGGCCTCCGTGTCACCTTGCTCGACTATGCGGGCCTTTTTAGACGCGGCAGGCTCACGTGGCTGACCCTTTCAAGCGCTTTCGCCATGGCGGGGCTGTTTGCCTATATCGGCTCATCGTCGTTTGTGTTCGTCGATCATTTCGGCCTGCCGCCGACAATTTACAGCCTGGTGCTCGCCGGCATTGCCCTCGGGATGGTGATTGGCGGCCAGATCAACGTGCTACTGTTGAGCCGCTGGACGGAACCCCAGATTCTGGTTTTTGGACTTCTGCTGCACGCCGCCTGCTGCGTCGCGCTCCTCATCGCCACCCTTGCCATGGGGGCCGGAGTCTACGTGGCCGGCGCCCTAATTTTCCTTGCCATGGCGAGCCTGATGCTCGTGGTCGGCAATGGCATCGCGCTCGTCATGAAAAGCGCCCCCACCAGCCATGCCGGGTCAGTCTCCTCGTTGCTGGGTATCCTTCAATACGCCTTCGCTGGCGCCACCGGCGTGGCTTTGGCGCTCGCGTATGACGCCACCCTTACCCCCTTCATTACGGCAATGCTGTTGTGTGCCGTCGGCGCGCTTATCGCCTTTGTCGTCGCAACGAGACTGACCGCAGAAACGGCCACGCCGTTCGATGGCAGGACAGTTGAATACCCCTAACTCTTGCAAATCGGAACGAGGCTCCGGGCGAACAGTGAGAATGCGGTGAGCACCCAAAAAGACATTATCGGCGCGAGGAAGCGGCAGACTTCGGGACGGTCCCGGCGCGCGCTGATGCATAGCCATTCGAAACGACGATGCCCGAGCGCGACAGGCGCTAGCCGGCTCAGGTGCGGTGGTGGAAGGCGTGGCTCAGGCTGCGGGCGAGGTCCCCTCGGCGAGCCGCGCGCCCATCGCCTGATGAATGGCGTGAATCGCCTTGAGCGGCCGCACCATCACCTTGAAGCGATCTATCTGACCGTCTGCGTTCCAACCGATGAAATCGGCGCCGTTGATCTCGACACCGTCGATCGCCGTGAAAAACTCCAGCACCGCCGAAGTCTCGCCGACCCATTCCTCGCCATAGCGGAACGACTCGCCGCCAAGCACGGCCAACGCGGCCGTCAAATATTTCAGCGTGATCGCCTTGCCGCGCTGCGGCGTGAGAACGACTGGCGAAAAGAAGACGACATCGTCGGCCAGAAGCAAGTCCAGGTCCGTCGTGCCGCGGACCTTGGCGATCGCCTTCCAACGTTCGAGCGCGGGCGGAAGCATGGAACCTCCCTCAGGTGCCGCAGAACGTCTGGAAGACGCGCTCGGCGGCTTGGGGCGGATTCGCATAACGGGCGAACGCTTTTTGATCCTCGTAGGGCCGGGAGAGAACCGCCAATAATTCATTGAACGGCGAAAAGTTTTCATCCTCGATGGCTGCATCGAGCGCCTGTTCCACGCGGTGGTTGCGCGGGATGAAGGCCGGATTGACGCGTCGCATAGCCCGAGCGCGTGCGTCGGGTTCAAGGCTGTCGAGGGTCAGGCGCGACCGCCACCTCGCCGCCCAGACGTCATAGGCGCCGGGATTGGCGAACAAGTTGCGCACGCCGGCGTCAGCGCTTTCCTCAACGGCGGCATCGCAGAGATGGCGAAAAGTAAGGGTGAAGTCCGCCCCGTTCTCGTGCATCGCCCTGAGCAGGGCGCGCGCGAGTTCGGGGTCGCCGTCTTCGGCCCCTGAGATTCCGAGCTTGTCGCGCATGCCGGCAAGCCAATGCGCCTCGAAACACTGAGAAAATGCGGCGATCGCCTCACTGGCGCGTTCACTCGCCGTCTCTGGATCTGGATCAAGAATTGGAAGAAGGGTCTCCGCGAATCTGGCGAGGTTCCATTGAGCAATGCCCGGTTGACTGCCGTAGGCGTAGCGACCGAACTGGTCGATCGCGCTAAAGAAGGTCGCAGGATCGTAGGCGTCCATGAAAGCACAAGGACCAAAATCGATGGTCTCGCCCGATACCGCCGTGTTGTCGGTATTCATCACGCCATGGATGAACCCCACGTGCATCCAGCGCGCGACAAGCCGCGCCTGTCGTTCCACGACGCCTTGAAGCAGGGCCAGATATGGCCTTTCGGCGCCTTTGGCATCGGGGTCGTGACGATCGATCACGTAGTCAGCGAGGCGCTTGATCCCCTCCACATCGCCGCGCGCGGCGAAATACTGAAAGGTTCCGACGCGCACATGGCTCGACGCCACGCGGGTGAACACCGCTCCGGGCAACTGGCGGTCGCGGTAGACAGGCTCGCCGGTTAAGACGGCCGCCAGCGCCCGCGTGCTCGGGATGCCGAGCGCATGCATTGCTTCGCTGACGAGATATTCGCGCAAGACCGGGCCCAAAACGGCGCGGCCGTCGCCACGGCGCGAGAACGGCGTCGGCCCCGAGCCCTTTAATTGGATATCGCGCCGCCTGCCGTCACGGCCCAACACCTCGCCGAGGAGGATGGCGCGGCCGTCGCCAAGCTGGGGAACGAAACCGCCGAACTGGTGACCGGCATAAGCGATCGCGATCGGCTCGGCGCCCAACAGCGTCTCATTGCCGGAAAAAATCGCCGCCAGGCGATCGGAATCAAGACCGCGGGTGTAGACTCCAAGCTCTGAAGCAAGGGAATCGTTGAATTTGATCAGCCGAGGCCTCGCGACCGGCGTCGGCTTTAACCGTGCGAAGAAGCGCTCGGGCAGGCGCGCGTAGCTGTTGGAAAAGGAAGCGCCCAAGGACAGCGTGGGTCCGGAAGTCGATGGTTTCTCTGCAGGATCAGTCGCAAACATCTCGTAGCAAGTCCCCTCCTGGGCCACGCCCTCAGTAGCGCGGCATCGATCGGTCGATCTCGCAAGCCCAAGCTTCAATACCGCCGTCGAGGTTGATGGCGTTGTCAAAGCCGGCCTTGCGCAGAAGGTCGACGACCATCTGACTGCGAACGCCATGATGGCATAGGACGACCAGCGGATAGTCGGTCGGAAGGTCGTCGGTGCGCGTCGGAACTTCCGCCATCGGAATGTGTAGCGCGCCCTCTAGCCGGCAGATATCCAGCTCTTTTGCTTCCCGCACATCGAGAATGGCATGCTTGACTCCTGCATTGCGCAGGTCTGCAAGCTCGCGAACAGAGATAGCATCTGTTTCTCTGAGAACTTCTATAGGCAGAGGGGGCCGCTCCTTAAACTACGACGCGCCAACGGGAGCCGTGGGGCGCCAGGATAGCACCGAAGCGCAACGTGACGCCAAGTAACTTTCCTATGACGTTCTGAGAGCAAGATCCACCAAGCTAACCGCGAACTATCCGCATGCAGCAGTCTGCTGCGGGATCTCATTCCGATGCGCTGGAGCGTCGAACTCTCTGCGGGGATAGGGGTGGCGCGAGATCCGCTCGACAAGGGGCAAATCCTTCCGCCGCGCTGCGAATAGGCCGACGAACGGATGACCGGTCTCGCCTATTCCGGTGCGCTGTCCGGACTGAAGTGCAGCGTCATCTTCCTCCACTGCTCAAAATGGGCCTGATATTGAGGCGGCACCTGGAGAGGGTTGCATTTGGTCACCGCCTGGACCGCGCTGTCGGCGAAGGATCGCCACGCAGGATCGCTCGGCGGGTTCACCAGCAGCGGCGCACCCGTGAGGGAGCCATCGCTGTCGTGGACCACCCGTATCTGCGCTGCATACTTTTCGCCAGGTGGAAGCGTCGTCGGCTGGGTCCAGCAGCGAAGATACGCCTTGATGAACCAGCTATCGAGCACGGCGTCCCTTGGCGCAATGTTCGACCTGGTCTGGGGAAGCTTTTTGGTCGGTGGCGCAGCTTCGGTGTTGTTGCTGCGCGGCTTGACGACGGCGGGCTCTTCCGGTCGGACATTGCCAGCGATCGATTGTGGGGCGGAGACCGGCTTCGCCGCCGCCCTCATCTCAGACCCGACTTGATCTTTGGACGGAGGCCACATCTGGAAATGTTCAAAAAGGTAGAGTCCTATCGCCAGCGCCAGCAAGCCGGTCGCCACTTGAAGGAAGGCCATCGGATGCCTCGCGAGGAAAGCGACGGCTGCTCCAATGGCGCCGAAGGCGATCATCTGCCGCCCAAAGGCATTCGCTTTCCACCTCCTATTGCGATTCGGATGCGACTTGATTCCCACGCTCGCTCGGTAAGATGCAGCCAAATCTCTGTATCCTTGTCGCCCTGCGAGAGGAGCCGCTTTTGGTGGCCCTCAGGTCAATCGATGGCGTCTTTTGCGGCGCAGCGGTCTTGGCTTGATGGTATGCGACCGAATCCTTTAAAATGTGGAACAGCTTCGAGCCTTTGACCCCGCCCCGGTGATGTGAGCGGTTGACGGCTTGGAGGGAGAAGAAAGCAAAAACGATGAGCGTCCCCTTTACCCGAGAGGAAAGCGCCGAGACCGCTGAAGAGGTCAAGCTGTGAATTTGCACCGAAGAAGTTCCTCCGTCGCAACCGCAGCAATTATCTGACGGCAAAGGAAAATCTCGCGTTACGCCGGGATCCCGCACGATGCAAATCCCATCACCTAATAATTGGAATGTTCTCACGCTAAATCAATTGTTTAGTCGGCCCTGCGGAAGGGGTCCCGCTTCGGTGAAAGATCACTCGACTGGCGACGCCGAGTGACCTGCCACCCATGGTCGCCGAAAGCGCCAAGCCAGCAACGCGTCCGCTTTCGAGAACCGCCGCCTTGGCCGCGACCGGCTGTGATGGGCGCAAAGCAGACATCGACGCGGTAGAATATCTGCGCCCGCCGCGGACCGTTGCCCGGTTCCATAACCGATCTTCCGCGAATCTGAGGCGATTCGCATAATGTTGTATATGGAAACGGCGTCAACGATCAATCGAAAGCGGGCTCAAGACAATCGGTGTATGCGCCTGCCGCTAATGGCCGAGAACGGATAGCAGGCTCCAGACGAGCGAGGAGCCATAGCGGACATTCGTCGTCTATGGGCGCGTGATAGGACTCGACCCAACTCGGACATACGCACGATATCCAATCAGGTCCGCGGATATTGGGGTTCAGAAGGGTAATTCACCTCCTCTCGCGCAATACTAACGTTCGTCATTGATTCGCCAGTTGAAGATCCGACGTTCGACCAACATCAGCAACATATTGACGGAGTACCCGATAAACCCAATCGTAAGCGCTCCGACAAACATGTCGGAAACCCGAAAGTATGCTCTTGCGTAATTGATCATATATCCTAACCCGACATCTGCCGCTATGAATTCGGAGGCGACAATCACGACAAAACCCGCTGACAAGCCTAATCGAACGCCAACGAACAAATCGGGAGATATAGCAGGAAAGACGATTGTGCTGTAGAATCGCCAACCATTGATGCCGAGCGTCCTGGCGGCGCGGATGAGCACGACGTCTATGTTCGCTGCACTCAGCATTACCGTCGTCATGATGATGTAAAACGCGGCAAAGGCTATGAATACCAACTTGGACAGCTCGCCGATGCCGAACCAGAGAATGAACATCGGCAGCACGGCCAGCGGCGGAATCGGCCTGATGAGTTCGATCAACGGCTCAAAAACGACCTCGACCAACCTCGATCGGGCAATGCCGATCCCGAGGACGATAGCGGGCGGAAACGCCATCAGCACGCCGAGGATCACGCGCGTCACCGACGCGACGATGTGTTTCTGCAAGGCGCCGGATGACCAAAGCGCCGATGCTTTTTTAGCGATGTCGAAAGGCGATGGGATCAGCAATGGATTATAGAGCTTCAGTTCCGAATTGATCAAATCGACGGTCTGCCAGGCCGCTATGAACAAAATCAGCGTACAGACTTTATAAAGCCTCATGGCGTTGTGATTCTTCAAGCTGAAGTCCATCAGGCGCTTCCGCTCCGGTACTAGAAATTCGGCGTTAAGTTCGCTCAGCACGACGTATTGCCCTTTCAATGCCGATCAATTCCTCCGATGCGCGTTCTCTGGGCCAGGAAACTTCGTTCTTGATGACAGCCTTCAATTCCCCCGGATGCGCCTTGAGCAGAATCACCGCCCCTGCGAGATAGGCCGCCTCCTCCACGCTATGGGTCACGAACAGAATGGTCTTGCGGGAGGCGCGCCAGATTTCAATGAGCTGATCTTGCAGCGCCTCACGCGTATAGGGGTCGAGCGCGCCGAACGGTTCGTCCATCAATATGATTTCCGGGTCGTTGGCCAGCGTGCGCGCGATCGCGGCGCGCTGTTTCATCCCGCCGGACAGTTCTTTGGGATATTTGTCCCTGTGGTCATACATGCCCGTCACTTTGAGGAAGTGATCGACCCTGGCGCGGTCGACTTTTCCTGCGCCCGATTTGGCGCCGAGAACGACGTTCTCCCGTACCGTGAGCCATGGGAACAGGGCGTATTCCTGAAACACGACCCCACGGTCTCGTCCGGGTCCCGTGACGAGGTGCGAGCCCGCGGTCACGGTTCCCGCGCTGGGCCTGATCAAACCGGCCGCGATGTTGAGGATAGTGGACTTGCCACAACCCGATGGCCCTAGAAGGCAGAGAAATTCTCCCGCGCCGACCTCGAAGCTTATGGATTTGAGGACCTGAACCGGCGGTTGGTTTGGTCGGGCGAAGACCATATCAACCCGATCGAAACGGAGCTTGAGCGTCTTTTGCAAGAATTGGGTTCCACGCTGGTCACGACTCTCATGCAAAAATCCTGCCGGGCGGCGGCGCCCGCCGCCCGGATGGGGTCATCGACGGGAGCGCGCCCTCAGAAACCCTTCGCCGTAACCAAATTCGGAGCCACTTCCTTTAGAAGGTGGAGATCGTAAATGTCTTCAGGATGATAGACTTTGCTGGTCCAGCCGATGTCCGGGCGTCCGCCATACGCCAGGAGTTTTGTCAGATCCGCCACCGTCGGATCGTCGACGGCGTTGGAGTAAATGTTCATCTTCAGAATCTGCTTCAGGTCATCGACGGGAATATCGAGCGGACCAGATAGAATGGCCGCTACCTCCTCGCGGGAATGGGAATTGATGTAGTTGGTCGCCTTGATTAGGGCGCGCATGACGGCTTTGACGGTCTCCGGGTTTTTCGTGAGGAAGGGGCCGTTAACGATCAGGCCGCCATCCAGATACATGTAATTGACCGACTTCTCCTGGCCGTCGATATAAGATTTGTTGCCGGAGAAATAGAGGCGACCGCCGGCCTTCACCCCCGCAAGCGCGTAGGGATTCCAAATAGCCATGGCGTCGATATCGCCACGGAGAAGCGCGGGGATTTGATCCGGCGGCTGCAAATTGACGAGGGTAATTTTCGAACAGTCGACCCCTTTGTCCTCACACATGCTTGTAATCGCCATCCCGACGCCGGCGCCGGCCGCCATGCCGATCTTCTTGCCTTCGAGATCCTTCGGTGAGTTCACGACGGTCTTTGGCCCCAACACGACCTGCTGGGAGCCGCCGATGTTGGACATCGGCATCAGATAGCGCATATCGACGCCTTTTTCCCGCAGGACGCCAGCGATGTACGCCGACTCGCCGGTCAGCAAGATCTGGCCGCTAGCCGCAAGGCTGGGCGTATCCGTCCCGCTCACGATCCATTTGATCGTGACATCCAATCCCTCGTCCTTGAAGAATCCTTTCTCCGAGGCCAAAGTAATCGACGCTGATTCCTGCGCGTCGCGCACCGCCCAGAAGTCCAGTTTCGTAACCTCGGGGGCTGCTTGCGCAACCTCCGACGTCGCCACGCCCAGAGGCAGCGCGAAGCTCACGGCGCCGACCGTGGTCATGAGCGCGGCGGCGCCCAGGCGTTTCAAGCGCTTCTTGAGGTCTGATTCCCGAACATATCCCATAACGCTTCCTTTCAAGGTTGATCGCATTCGTGCGGAAAAAATCAGATTCTCTTCCCGAGCCCTCTTCACATGCTCTTCCGCCAGACCCTCAGAGTTGGCATTCGTTCACGTATGATTTCGACCATGGCGCTTCCCCGCCGAACGTTTCGAGGTTGCCAGCGCTGACGCTCCGGTCATTCGTCGCGACGCAGCGTTTCAGCGACGACGCCACGGACGCCTAAGCTTTGCGCCGGTGGCTTTCGCAAGCCGGCGCGCTGTTTGGCCAACGTCTCCTCACTTACGTCGTCAGGATCGATGCGGCTGGTCCCTGCGGCAACGTCAAAGAATAGGCAGGGCGCCGGCGCCTCGCGACGACCGTGGCGCCTAGATTGCCGAGGTCCGGCGCCGCAGCCGCTAATGTCGCATTTATGCGGCGCCAGGAAATCGCCCTTGCGATGGACGCGCTGTTGGCGCGAATCTTGCTACACCCAAAAGGGGCCTTGCCCGCGCCTTTGAGATGGACTGCGATGAAGCGCGCTCTCGAACCGTCGATGCCTTTTGCGGTGGCCGTCTCGCTGGAGAAGTTCGCCGGCGACATCCGCATCGCGCGGCTGAAACGAGGGCTCACGGCGGAACAAATGGCGCAAAGCCTCGGGGTGCATCGCTCCACCTACGGCCGCCTCGAAGCCGGCGACGCCGCGGTTTCAATCGGGCTCTACGCCAAGGCGCTTTACGTCATGGGTCTGGGCGCGCCGCTCTGCGATCTAGCCGACCCGCGCGGCGACGAAGAGGGCCAGTTGCTCGACCTGAATCGACTGCCAAAACGCGCGCGTGCGCAACGCGACAGCCCGCTTCTCTTTCGCCTCCCGCAGATCGCGGCGGCGCCGGTTCGCTCCGCCGATCCGGTGTTGCGGATTGGCGTGCTCGGCGCGATGAGCGGCCCCGCCGCGCCTTGGGGACTTGTCAGCAAATACTGTGCGGAGGCGACAGCGGAGATGTACAACGAGGCGGGCGGCGTCGAAATCGGCGGCGAACGTTATCGGGTCGATATCGTCTCGTTTGATGACGGCATGCAGCCCGCGCGCTCGGCCGAAGGCGCGCGGTTCCTGACTGAAACCCAGGGCGTTCGCTATGTCATCGGACCCAATGTGGAACAAACGATCGCGGCCGCGACGCCGGTGGTCGAGCGCAACCGGGCGATGCTGTTTCCCTATTCCTTCACCCGCGCGCTCTATAGACCGCCGCACGAGAACGCCGTGCTCTGTCAGATCGCCAACTATCAAGCCGCGCCGCAGATTTATCGCTATCTGAGGGAAAGCGAGGGCGTCGAAACCCTCAGCATCGTAGCGCCTGCGACGCCGGAAGGGCTCCGGCAGCGCGCCGAGATCATCCAGATCGCACGGCGGATCGGATTGCGAATTCTGTCGGACTCGGGCCTCTACCGCTCGGGCGCCGACAACATCGAGACTTCGCTCGGCCCGGCCCTCCAGACCATGCCCGATCTGCTGGCGCTGCCGAACCTGGCGCCGAGCGATTCCGTCAGACTGATCGCGCGCGCTCGCGAGATGGGCTTCCAAGGTCCGATCACGACCGAGGCCGCTCAAGATACCGAGCTTCTGATCAATTCGATCGGGGCTCGAGCCGACGGGCTCGTCATGCTCGGCGGCGCCAGTCCGGTCGGCGCCCACAACGCACGGATGCGAGATTTCATAGCGCGCTACGTCCGGCGTGCGGGTCACTGGAACGACGAGGCTGGCACCAAAGTGCATACGCTAGAGTTGATCCTGGCGACGCTTCAGATGGCGGGCGCCGGCGCGCTCGGCGATATCGATCGTTTCAAAGCGATGATCCCGGATTTTTCGATTGAAAACCCGCTGTCGAACCGGCGCTCGCGGCTCACCTATTACGGCGTCCGCGATCTCCGGCAGAAGCGGCAGATCGGCATTCCCCTGGTCGTGAACACGATTCGCTGCGGCCAGCTCAAAACATTGTTCGAGCAGGAGCCCAGCGAATTCATGCAATAGTAGCGCTCAACGCGAAACAGGCCGATCTGTGGAGTTCCAATCTTTCGCGGGCGTGGCGGTCGTTCGCGCCGCGGCGGATGGGAACCGCTTCCGGTTGCTCAGACCTGGCGCGAGAGTGCGACAATCATCTGGTCAATCCCGGTCGGCAAATCTATTCCCGGTCGCCACGCGAGCGCGGCCTCGGCTGCGGAAATATCCATCGGGCCACAAATGACGTCGTCAGGATCGGGTCCGCTCGCCATTTCGATCTGGGCTGCCGGCAGGCGCTCACTCACCAGTTGGGCCACTTCGTCCAAGTGATAGCGGCGCCCATCGGCGAGGTTGAAGGCCGATTGGACCCCTTTGGACGTGGTCACAGCGGCCACTACGGCTTCGGCAACGTCCACGACATGCACGAATTGGCGCGGAAACCCGGCGCCATAGGGAAACCGCGTCGGCTGACCGCAGAGCGCGTCGGCGATCATGGTCTTGATCACACAGGTCGTGCGACGGCGGGGGCCATAGACCCAGCAGGGGCGCAGAACGACGGTGTCGACGCCGTGGCTTGCGTAGGCCCGCGCGATCCGCTCCGAGCATATCTTCGAGACGCCATAGGCGTCGGTGGCGCCGAGCGGCGTTCGCTCGTCGATGGGCGTTTCAGCGGTTTCGCCGTAGGCGGCGGCGCTGGAGAGGAGGACGATCCGTCGGACCGACGCGCGTCGCGCGGCCTCGTAGAGATCAAGCGCACCGCCAGCGTTCGTAGAGAGGACCACATGCGGCCGATCCCTCCCGAGCATCGGACCCGAGACGCCGGCGGCATGCACGATCGCCTCGATCCTGTGCGCCTTGAGAAATTGGCTAAGCGGTTCGACTCCCGATATCGCGAGCGGCGACGCGGCGAAGGTGGTGTCGACCGGGCGCTCAGTCAGGATGTCCGTCGGCGCCGCCTCGAAGCCGGCCGCCCTCAGCGCCAGCACCGCCTGATGGCCGATCAGGCCATAGGCCCCGGTGACGAGCACGCGGCCGCCGTTCATCGGGTGCCCCCCGCGCTGCGGATCGGGTATGTCATAGGAACACGTCGCCGCCATTCGGCGACAGGGTTTGGCCGACGTAGAAGTCGCCATCCGAGGACGTCAGCAAGACGGCGGTCGGCGCAATCTCGTTCGGAACGCCGAAACGGCGTATCGGCAGCTCTCTGAGCTTGCGGGCCTTCCAGGCGTCGGTCAGGCCCTCGCTGAGCCGGGTCTCGGTCATGCCCGGCGCTATCGCGTTGACGAGGACGCCGTCTCCAGCGAGTTCGATCGCGAGCGCCCGCGTCAAGCCGATCACGCCCGCCTTGGCGGCGCAGTAGTGGGTAAGACCGGGGGCGCCCTTGTAGGCGAGCTGCGAGGCGATGTTGACGATCCTGCCCCACCGCCGAGCGCGCATGCCTGGTGCGGCGAGTTTCGCGAAATGGAAGAGCGCGCGCAAATTGACGGCGATCATGCGGTCGAACATAGCCAGGTCGATCGCCTCGAAGGGCTGTTCTCCTCCAATGCCGGCGTTGTTGACCAGGATTTCGATTGGCCCGAGCGCGCGTTCGGCCTCGGCCCAGAAGCGCTCGACAGCGGCGTCGTCCGCCACGTCGCATTGAACAGCCAGCGCCCGGCGGCCATATCCCTGGATCGCCGCAGTGACCGCCGCCGCTCCCTCTGGATCGCCGTCGTGACAGAAGGCGACATCCGCGCCTTCGGCGGCGAAGGCCGTCGCGATGGCTGCGCCGATGCCACGACTCCCGCCCGTGACGAGGGCCTTCCTGTTCTCAAGCCGTCCCGCCATGTTCGACCGTCCATTCCGGGTATCCAGGCGAGCATGCGCCGGGAAAGCCTCGCAAAAGCAAAGTAGCTCACGCCCGCCTGTGCGAGCAGAAGCAGCTCGACCAAGACCATGCATGCGCCCGGTCTGGCTCATGTACGGCGCGAAGGTGAGGATTCGACCGAGACCGCGGTCGATGCCGACATACTTGCCGGCGATGACGGCGGACTACGCAAGACGTAGCGTCAGCATGACGCTCGAAAAGAGTTCGGGCGGGATCGTAGGGACTCCGAAAGTTTCGATGTTGCCAGCGATGGCGCTCCGGTCCTTCGTCGCGACGCAGCTTTTCAGCGACGACGCCACGAACGCCTGAGCTTTGCGCCGGCGGCTTTCGCAAGCCGGCGGCGCGCTGTTTGGCCGACGTCTCCTCACTCACGTCGTCAGGATCGATGCGACTGGTCCCTGCGGCAACGTCAAAGATTAGGCAGGGCGCCAGCGCCTCGCGACGACCGTGGAGCCTAGATTGCAGATGTCCGGCGCCGCAGCCGCTAATGTCGCATTTATGCGGCGCCAGGAAATCGCCCTTGCGACGGACGCGCTGTTGGCGCGAAATTTGCTACACGCAAAAAGCCTCGCCCGCGCCCTTGAGAGGGATTTGAGTCCGACCTCTCAAAAGGTCACGAAACTGCGAGTTTCAGGCGGTGTACAAGTCAGGATTCTTGCACCGAAATTTGGCGCCCACGAAATCGATGGGTTTGACGTGCAGAAATCAGGTGCAGAAATGTCGGCAATCCCACCCACTGCAGTCGATTCGGTCGGTCACCTGAACGTCTGGTTTGGAGTTGCAGCGACTGTCGGCTGAACGGCGAGGTTGGGCGCAAATCGGACATCGAGCAGCGGGGTCCTCTACGTCCGTCCTCCGCTGAAGCGGGCCCTCGCCGGCTCCATAATGGATCTTCCGCGAATCTGAAGCGATTTGCACAATGTTGTGTATGGAAACGACGCCAACGATCAATCGAAGGCGGGCTCCAAGACAGAGCCAACCGAATAGACTCATTCGGCGAAGTTGTATCTCGTTGACTGGATCGAGAATGGCGAAGCGGCTACTCGCGTTGGCGACGGCCATTGCGACAGCAAAAGACCGAGACAAAAGCGATCTTTGTAATGGATTTCATAGGATTGCTGCTCGCGTTTATTGCTGACGCAAACCTTGCGGGTTTCGTTTGCCGGTTTATCGCAGGCGGCAGCCGATCCCCTGAAGCGTGCCCCCGGGGGACTACACTGTTGACGCCGCACTTGGCGTCGCTGTGAACCCCCTCGTTGCGAACTCCGCCGCCGTGCCGTATGCAGGCCATTGCCGACATAGGCGTGAACGCGGTGCTGCCCAACGCGAGAAGAGCTACGCACCAGCTAATGCGGGGACTAAACGCCTAGGCGCGAATGGAGTTGCAGCTATGCTCGAGTTGCCACGGCTGTCGCGCCAATCGAGCTATGTCGTCACTCTCCTGCCGCGCTGGCGGAGAGCGCGATGCTCCTCCGCTCCACCGCGTCGCGCTTGCCCTTCACCACCTTGAAGATCGTGTCCTTTCCCGCCCGCCAGAACCGGATATCGAAGCACAGCCGCCCAAGCCGCAGATCGGTTAGCGTCACGTCCGGCAGCCAGTCCGGCAGCGCGGGGTCGACATAGAGCTTGCCTCGTGGCGCATCCTGTTGCAGCCCCAGCATCGCCTGCAACAGCATGAACGGCGTCCCCGCCGCCCAAGCCTGCGGCACGTTTGCGCCCAAATATTGCACTGGGAAACTTGTAAGATCGCGCTGCAAGCCGCCATACAGCTCCGGAAGCTGGTTCAGCAGGAAATGGCTCGCGGCGCCGCTGATGTCGCGGGCGACCGCCGCCGCCTCTGCGGCAAATCCATAGCGTCGCATGCCCATCGCGATCAGAGAATTGTCGTGCGGCCACACCGCTCCGGTCTGATAATTGTACGGATTGAACGCGGGATGATCCGCCGACAGCGTGCGGATACCCCAGCCACTCCACATGTCCTTGCGCATCAGCCGCTTCACCACTCGCCCGGCGCGCTCCGTCGCGATGATGCCCGACCACAGGCACTGCCCGACATTGGAAGATGTCGACAGCACCTTCTTTTTCTCACCATCCAGCGCAAAGGCATAGAAGCCCGATTCTTCGTCCCAGAAATCCTCGTTGAACTTTTTGAACAGCGCCGCAGCCTTCTTACGCAGCGCGTTGGCGCGCCGCTTGTTGCCGAGTTCATCATAAATCTCGGCCATCCGCAGCCACGCGTCGTAGACATAGCCCTGCAATTCGCACAGCGCCTTCGGTCCGCGCACAAGCGTGCCGTCGGGATACATCACGGCATCCCCGGAATCCTTCCAGGCCATATTCTCATAGCCGGCCGTCGACCTGGTCTGGTATTCCTGGAATCCGTCGCCGTCGCGATCGCCGTATTGGTCGATCCAGGTCAGGCATGCCTCCGCATTCGGTAAATGCCGCTCGATGAGAGCCTGGTCTCCGGTGGCCCGCCACGCGGCGTGCAGCGCCACTAGGTAAAGCGGCGTCGCATCTGCAGTGCCATAATACGGCGTGTGCGGGATTAGCTTGAAATGCGCGAGTTCCCCGTAGCGCAGTTCATGCAGGATCTTGCCTGGCTCGGCGTCGCGATAGTCGTCGCGCTCCGTCGCCTGATACTCCGCCAGCACTTCCAACGCGCCGGCGGCGAATTCAGGATAGACAATCATCGTCTGCAACGAGACGATCAGCGTGTCGCGGCCGAATAGCGCCACGAACCATGGCAACCCCGCGGCGGGCACGAACACCATATGATCCATGCCCTCCAGCGGCAACCGTAGGGCGGCCATATCCTGTATGCCCTGATCGTAGCAGCGATAGAATTCCTCGTTGCTGGCCCCGATCTTCAGTACCGAGCGTCGCCACTCATCCATCTTGTGGGCATGATGCGATGTCGCGCTCGAATGGCTGCAATCCCGTGGAGCCAGGAAGCGCTTCGTGCCATCCACCAGATCGTAGATCAGGCAACGATGCCATGCCTGGCCGGCCTTCAGTACGATGTCGAAACTCAGGCGCCCGTTGGCGTTCACGGCCGGTTCGCCATCTCCGTCACCTGTACGGACGATCACCTCGCGGCAGAAATCCTTGTTGCGATAGGTCATGCGCAACACCTGACGCTTGTCCGACCACGACGTGGTGATGCGACCGCGCCGCACGATGTGGCCACTCTTGACCTCGAAAATGTCGGCGAAATCGGCGCGGATCGCGATCTCGAGGTTGAAACGCACCGGGTGCTGATTGTTGTTGGTGATGTCGATGTCCTCATGCAGTCCGCCGTCGATATGGCGGCCGATCACGAGCCCCAGCGTGCGAGCAGCGATCGGACCGCCCTCGCTCACGAATGCGCGATTAGTCTGGAAGATGCGCGCCGCATGAGGGGCGATAGCGCCCCCGTTCAGCAGGTCCCACACCTCGCCGTTTGCATAGATCGCCCAGGCGCTGATCACCCTGGTGTCACGAAAATACAGCCCGCGGTTGCTGGGCCAGTTCACCTGCCCGTCGGGCTCGGTCACAAGCACCGACTGACCCTGATGGATCGCGATCTGCGCCGGGCCGACCTGAACCTTGAACGCCATCCGAGAGTTCCTCTTCAACGACGGCTGAACGCCGCATGTGCGCGGGACGAGATCATACAGGTTCTCCGACGCTTGGTCCCTGTGGGATCAGCGGTCGCGGCCCCGGACATTGGATAAGCGGCAACGGAACACCCGGCCGTCGGCGCTTAACCTGGCGGCCGTTTCATTTGACTGTTGGGCCTCACCGGATCGCGCAGAAGGCGGCGCCGATGGTTTTCATCGAATTCTCGTTGGGGCATCCGCCCGCCGATCCACAAGAAACTTACTGGTGGGCACGGGGTTGCGACAGGAGATATTAAATTTCATTAAGGTTGCCTATGGACGCGCAGCGTTCTTGATGTTGGCGAGCGACGCTGGAAGCCTCGCGCTCAAGAAACACTACAGAAACCAACCTGCCCCTACCCGCCCTCCTACAATCTGCAATCGGTCCATCACGGCGATCGAACGCTCAGATGGCGAGCGAAACGAAAATTCGGCCGACCGCTATCATGAATACGCGGCAATCGTTGGAACTTCTTGGGGCGCCGCAGGCTTATCCTGGCACTTGCTGGGTGGCGTTCAAAGGGAGAATCCTCGATATGCGTAAATCCATTATTGTCCTCGCGGCCCTGGCGGCTCTTCCGACGGCCGCATTCGCGCAAGCGCAAATGACTCACTTCCTCGCTATGCAAAACAACGACATGCTCAGCTCCAATGTCGTGGGCGTGGATGTGTACGACAACGCAAACCACGACATCGGTACAATCAAGGACGTGGCCTTCGATGGCTCCAAAATGATGAAAGGCTACATCGTCTCGGTCGGCGGATTCCTAGGCATGGGCACGCATTACGTTGCTGTCGATGCGGATTCGGTGAAAGTGAAATACGACACGGCCGACAAGAAGTGGCATGCGAATATGAACGCCACGAAGGATGAACTGAAATCGGCGCCGGAGTTCAAATACGAAGGCGAATGGAACGCCAGCAAGTCCTGACCTCATAGCAGGCTGAATGAAGAATGGCCCCGTTTGCTTCGCGAGCGGGGCTGTTTTATGCCGCGACCGCGTTTTCAACCGGCGCGTGACGCCAGATCGCTAAATGTCAGCGCGAACATGACAGCGATCCACAGAAAGGCGGCTCCGGCGGCAAGACGGATGAAGCCCTTCGCTAACCGAAGCTCCATAAAGATGACGCCTATCAGAACCGCCTTGGCGGCCGCGATCAGCAAAGCCAGAGGCATGTTGAATCGTCCGAGCGGCAGATAGGCAAGCCCTAGCGTTAGCAGGACGAGGAGCATGAGAATCGCCCAGACCAACAGGCTGCGCCGCCAGATATCGGCGCCCCTTTGGGCGGCTTTCGCGTCGCCGGCGCGCTCGACGCTCACGACCGCCCTCCGAGATAAAGGAGCGGGTAAAGTATGATCCAGATGACATCCACGAGGTGCCAATAGAGGGCTGTCGCCTGGATTTCGGGGCTGGATAGCGGCAGCTCGCGCCGCGCGGTCTCCAGGATGAGGCGCCCGACTAGGGCGATTCCGATCGAAAGATGAATGGCGTGAACGCCCGTCATCACCCAATAGACCGAAAAGAAGAGCTGCGCGCCCGGCGTGGCGATGGCGAAGCCCGCGCCCGGCAGCAGATGTTCGTGGATGTCCTCGCGATATTCGAACCCTTTGATCGTCAAGAATGCGAGGCCGAGGGCGACCGTCGCGGCAAGGCACGCTATGGCGAGCCTTCGCAGCTTGGCGTCGCCCGCCTGTGCGGCGACCGCCATCGCGAAACTGCTGGTCAGAAGCACCATGGTGTTGATGGTGCCGAACCATACATTCGTCTCGCGGGCGGCGGCGAGGAAGCCCGCCGGCTGCAGGTAACGGCATGCGGCGTAGATGAGGATCATGCCGCTGAAGAACAAAAGTTCGCTGGTGAGGAATACCCACATGCCGAAAGTGGCGGCCTCGCGCTGCCGGCTAAGGCGCGTCCATGGCTCGCGGAGCGCCGCGGCGCTCATCGCGGTTCGCTCTGAGCGGGATGGGGCAGGCGCAGGCCGGCCTCGGGCGCTTCGCCTTTCTCGTGATATTCGTAAGGCCCGGTTTCAATGCTAGGAGGCGCGAGGAAATTGTGCGTTGGCGGCGGAGACTGCGTCGTCCATTCGAGACCGGTGGCGCCCCAAGGATTGTCGCCGGAACGCTTTCCATACAGCAATGACCAGATCAGATAGATCGGCGGCAGCAGGTAGGCGGCGGCGAGGACTGACGCTCCTGTCGATGACATCACGTGGTAAACCTGAAATTCCGGCGGATAGACGTGATAACGGCGTGGATTACCGAGGTAGCCCAACAGGAACTGGGGAAAGAAGGTGAAGTTGAAGCCAAAAAACATCAGGATCGCGGCAAACCGAGCCCAGGCCTCGTCATAGAGCTTGCCGGTGATTTTCGGCCACCAGAAGTGCAGCGCCGCGAAGAAGGCCGAAACCGAGCCGCCGACCATGATGTAGTGGAAATGGGCGACGACAAAATAGGTATCGTGCACCTGCACATCGATGGGGATCGAGGCGAGGAACAGTCCTGTTAGGCCGCCGACCGTGAATAGCCCGATGAAGCCGAGCGCATAGAGCATCGGCGCTTCGAATGTAATCTGGCCGCGATACAGCGTCGCCGTCCAGTTGCACACCTTGATGGCGGAGGGGACAGCCACCACGAAGGACAGAAATGAGAAGATGAGGCTGGCGTATGGCGACTGGCCGGAGACGAACATATGATGGCCCCAAACGAAGAAGCCGATGCCCGCAATCGCCACCATCGCATAGACCATGAAGGTGTAGCCAAAGACGCGGCGTCGGGCGAAGCATGTGATCACTTCCGTAACGACGCCCATTGCGGGAAGGATCATGATGTACACCGCGGGATGGCTGTAGAACCAGAATAGGTGCTGGAACAGCAGCGGGTCGCCGCCATGGGTCGGATCGAAGATCGGAAAGCCGAACCATCTTTCCGCGATCACGAGGAGCAGCGTGACCGCTAGCACGGGGGTCGCCAGTACGAGAACGAGACTTGTCGCGTAGAGGGACCAGACGAAAAGCGGCAGGCGGAACCAGATCATGCCCCTCGTGCGCAGCATGTGAACAGTCACAATGAAATTGACGCCGGTGGCGATGGAGCCAAACCCGGCCACGAACACGCCGGCGGCCGCCGCAAGGACATGGCTGTTCGAAAACATCGTCGAAAACGGCGTGTAGAAGGTCCAGCCCGTATCCACCCCACCCGCGACGACGGCGTAAAGCGTGAACAAGCCGCCCGCGATATTGAGATACCAGCTGAAGAGATTGAGGCGTGGAAACGCGACATCCGGCGCGCCGATCATCAGCGGCAGCAGGAAATTGCCGAATGTGTTCGGGATGGAAGGAATCAAAAAGAACCACACCATCACGATGCCGTGCAGCGTGAAGAGTTTATTGTAGGTGTCGTCGCTTATGAATTGCCCGTTTGGGTTCACAAGCTCAACGCGAACGATCGCGATCGCGACGGCCCCGACGAAGAAGAACAGAGTGATCGAGATCGCATAGAGGATCGCGATTCGCTTATGGTCGGTGCTGGCGAGCCATGACCACAGGCTGTGGCCATCGCGCAAATAGGAATTCGCCTGCGAGGGATATTCGTCATGATACGCTGCGGCGGTCATCCGCGATCCCCATGTTCGGCCTGTCCTAACGAGCGGATAAAGGCGGAAAGGCGCAGCAATTCCTCGTCGCCCACGAGGCCCGAATAGCTTGGCATGATCGCGTCATAGCCGCGCACGACATGCGAGCTGGGCCGCAGGATCATTTCGCGTATAAAGGAATCGTCCATGACGATACGGCTGCCGTCCGCAAGATCGACCGGCCGCCCGTAGAGCGCCTCAAGCCGCGGCGCGCGCACCTTTGATGCGCCGTCATGGCAGGCTGAACAGCCTAGCGAGGCAAAGAGCGCCTGACCTTCTCTGACGACGTCGTCTGCGTGCGGCTGGCTTACGAGCCATTGGCCGAAGTCGGCGCGCGACATGACGACGATATCGCCGACCATGCGGGCATGCTCCGTGCCGCAGAGCTGAGTGCACAGAAGGTGGTAGGATCCGACCTGCGTGGCGTTGAACCACGCCCGCGTGTAACGCCCGGGCAGCACATCCTGCTTGATCCGAAATGCCGGGACGAAGAACGAATGGATCACATCTTCGGAGGTCATCGCAAGGCGAACCGGTTCGCCGACTGGCACATGCAAGGCGTTGATTTCGCGCGCGCCGCTCGGATGCTGCGTTTTCCACATCCATTGCTTCGCGACGATATGGATTTCCATCGCTTCGCTCGGCGGCGTGAGCGCGGAAAGCCGCGTGGCTCCCGTCCAGAAAGCGGCGAAAAGGAACAGGAAGAAAGCCGCCGACGTCCAGCCGATCTCGAAGTCCCGCTCTATCCATTCCGGCAGGGCTCCGCGTCTGGTTCCGGCGCTGCGGCGATAGCGGATCGCAAAGGCGATCAAGAGGCCTACCACGATTAGCGAGACCGCCATCGAAAACACGATCAGGCCGAAATAGATGAAGTCGGTATGGGGCGCCTCGGTGGAGGCCTGCACCGGAAAGAAAGTCAGGCGCGTCATCGGCGGCCCTCGCCAATGAGGCGCCCGCGGCGTCGCTGCGCGATCGCCGCCATGGCGCCGACCAGCGCAAGCGTCGCTGCGCCGCCGCCGATCAGCGCGGCTCGAACCGACGCGTTGTAGACGCCATGCGCCGGATCGAGGCCATAGCAGAGCACGTGCAGGCGATCGATCAGCGAGCCGATAAAGCCATCGCCGGCTTCGATGAGCGCAAAGCGCAGATCGTCGCCTCTGACCGCAAGACCCGGCAAGAGGCGCGATACGCGCCGGTCGGGCGTCAACACAAGAAGGTCGGTCGGATGCGCGAATTGACGCGCCTGCGCGTCATAGAGCGCGTGATAGCCGATCGCCGACGAGAGCCTGTCGATTGCGGCGGCGTCGCCGTCAAGAAAATGCGCCGCCGCAAGATTCGGGGCATCGCCGAACTGGCCCGTCTTCATCGCCGCTGCGTCCGCGCGGGTTCCCGCCGGATCGATGCCGATCACAACGAGGTTGAAGTCGCGACCGACAACAAGACCGGAGCCACGGACCGCCGCCTCGGCCGACGCGAGAATGGGGCCGCAAATGGTGCGGCAATTATAGTCGGCCAGGATCAACAGCGTCGCGCGGCCGCCCATCACCTCGCCGAGCGCGATGTGCCGGCCATCGTCGTCAGAGAATGGGATGTCGGCCGGAATCAAAGCGTCCGCCGCAGGCCGCAGCGCGACGCCTGAAAGATCGCCTTCGCTCAAAGCCGCGCAGGCCGGCACGGCGAGCGCAAGCGCGAAACCCAATGCGAGCCATGCGGTCAGCGTCCTCATGGCGCGCTGCCTGGAGCAGGAGAGGACGGTTCCGGCGGATCGTAAGCCTTGGCGCCGCGCGCGGCGAGAAGCTCCAACGCCCTCGAGACGGGAATACGCACCAGTCCGCGCCCGCGATCGACCCAGGCATAGCTTTGGAACTGGTCCTCCTGGGCCTTGACGAGGGCGTCGAGATCCTGACCGCTGCGCATCTCCAGCCGCGGTTCGGGGAATTGCCGCGGCGAGGCCGACCCCGCGCCGACATTCGCGTGGATGTAATAAACGCCGAGCAAAACGACGGAGACGGCCACGAAAACAAGGAAACCCGACGCCAAACCGACAATCGATCGCGTGTCGACATCCGGGCTCTGAAGGCCCGCATCGAAATCAGTCGCCATCGCGCGGTTCCCTCTGCGACAGCCGTATCCCAAGCCACTTCGAAAAGGCCAAAGATAGACCTGCGATTGCGGCAAGGGCTGGCAATGCGGCGGGTGCGGCCACGGGCGCGGCGTCGGGCGCGATAAGCCATATGTCGTGCAGCGCCACGCCCAGCAAGATCGAAGCGCCGACGATCCGCAGAGCCTCTGGCGACCGTCTTATATTGGCGAACAGCAACGCGACGATTGGCGCGATCGCGCATAAAACGAGGGTCCCAAGCGCGACCCACAGCCACGCGCCCGCGACACGCTCGAGATACCATGCGGCGCGGTCAGGCTGGTCGCCGTACCAGTTCACGATCAGCGACATCGTCGCCATGTAGAACACGCCAAGCGCGGCGGCGAGCGTCAGCCCCGCAAGATCACGCGATATGTCTTCCCGTCGCGATACGGGGACGACAAGCGTGAGTGCGAAGGCGCACAGGATTTGCTGGATGGCCATTTCGGCTCCGAAAGCCGAGGAGGAAAAGCGAGGCGCGAGCGACAGCATCCAGTCGACGGACGTGAAATCGACCGCAACGGCGTAGAGCACAAGACCGAGCGCCGCCAACAAACGTCCGCCGCGTCCGAGGATCAGCAGCACGGAGACGGCCGACAGACCGATCAGGGCAGCCCCGCCGCGCAGCGCAAAGAATCCAGTATTGAGATACCAGTCGGCGACGTTCTTTCCCGCCGCCCCTTCATCCAAAGCCCAGGGAAAGATCAAGTCCGCGCCAGCCAGCACGGGCAGAAAAGCCAAACAAAGAACCGGCGTTGCGGCAACCACTCGCAGCAGAAGCGGAGACGCGGCGACGGTCCAGCAGCCGCCAGTCAGCCGCGCTATGCAAAGAAGCACGAGCGAGCCGAGAGGCAATCCGCCAGCTATCACAAAGGCTATCAGCCATCCCTGCAGGACGCCGCGCGGCGCGAATATTCCCCAGACTGCAAGAAGGGCGCAACCGACGACGCCGATGATGATGGGCGCCGGCCGGAAGGGCGGCCGGATGCTGGCCGCAACGGCGCTCATTGCAACTTCTCCGTGGCTTCAGGGACAACGGCGATGGACGCCCTGTCGGCGAGTTGCAGTGCGCGGACATAAGCGACGATCGCCCAGCGATCCCCCGGCGGAACACGCGAAGCGAAGGGATACATGACGCCATAGCCGTCCGAAATCACGTCGAAGATATGTTGGGCGGACGCCCGGCGAAGTCGCGTCAGACCGAACGGTGGCGGCGCGGGAAAGCCTCGCTTCACGACGATTCCATCGCCCTCACCCGTCAGACCGTGGCAGGGCGTGCAGAAGATTTCATAGCGTTCGCGGCCGCGCGCAAGCAGGCCGGGCGTCACAACGGGCGGAACGCTCGTCGCGTTGTCGCGCGCGAGGTCGCCCCGCGCCACCGTCCCCTCCGGCAACGGGCGCGCTGAGGCGCCGTCGCTCCACACAGAAGACGGGGCATAGGCGCTGTCCTTTTTTTGGTGCGTCATGGAGACGTCCCCGCATGCGCCAAGGCTGAGGCAGAGCAAGATGAGAAGCAGCGCCTTCATGCTTCGCAGGCTCCTATCGACACGGCGCCAGCCTCAAAGAGGATGCGCCGAGCCCTGTCGTCCGCATCGTCGCTATCGCCGCGTGCGACGAGCACGAAAAACCGATCTTGCGTGGTGCGTTCGATGCCGGGATAGGCGAAGAGCGGATGGTGCAGACGAGGCAGGCCGCTTCCCACGATGAACGCAATGAAGCCCGCGATGGACGCCGCCAATATTCCGACCTCGAAGGGCACGAGCACGAAGATCGGCCAGCTATTGAGGGGCCGGCCCCCGGAGTCGATGGGATAGGCGACGACGGCGCTATACCATTGCAGCGCGTAAGCGAGGATCGCCATCCCGAAGCCAGCGATAGCCATGATGAGCCGTATGGGGGGAGAGCGCCCTGCGAGAAACTTCGCCGCCTCGGGGATATGGAACGGCATGAGTGCGTCAACCGGCTCAAGGCCCTCGGCTCGCGAGACTTTGAGCGCGGCTATGAAGCGATCAGCATCGTCGAACTCGGCGACGAGCGCGCGGGTCATGGGCGTGATCTTTCGTGACGTAGTTGGCGCATCTCATGTATCGAGATGGCAGGCAAAAGCCGGAGAAAGATCAGGAACAGCATCGCGAACAGACTGAGCGGCGCGATCAGCAATAGCCAATCTTCAAGCGTCGGCACGAAGAGGCGGCGCATGCTGGGCAGATAGCCGTGCGAGAGCGTGTTCCAGATGATCAGGATGCGCTCAAACCACATGCCTGCGAGGATCGCCAGCGACACTGCGATGAGCGCTGAAATGTTCCTCCGCATGCGCGGCCACCAGAGAATCTGCGGAGCCACGCAGTTGCAAACGAGCTGAAGCCAGAATAGCGGCGCATAGGCGCCGGCGAACGCGAAGGCAATTTCGCCGCGCTCGGCCGCCTGGCCGCCATACCAGCCCGAGAACCATTCCGTCGCATAGGACAGCGTCATGATCAGCGAACTGGCGAGGATGATGAGCGCCATCGCCTCGAAGTGCCGGACGGTCAGCACATTTTGGAAGCCGAAGCCCCAGCGGATTGCAGCGGCGAGCAAGACCACCATCGCGAACCCGGAGAACATGGCGCCGACGACAAAATAAGGTGGGAAAATTGTCTCCTGCCAGCCGGGCATCAGGCTCGCCGCAAAATCCAGGCCGACGATCGAATGCACCGAGCACACGAGGGGAACCGCGATCGCGGCCATCGCCATGTAGAAAACGTTATGCAGCCGCCATTGGCGCGCCGAACCGCGCCAACCGAGCGCAAAAGCGCCATAGATCACACGGCCTCGACGCGACACTGATCGATCGCGAAAGGCGGCGAGGTCGGGAATGAGGCCTACATAGAAGAAGACAATCGAGAACAGGAGGTAGCTGAGAATCGCCCAGAAATCCCAGACAAGCGCGCTTCGCCATTGGGGCCACAGCGTCATCGTGTTGGGATATGGCGCGAGCCAGTAGAAATAGAGCGGACGGCCCAGATGCAGAATGGGGAACAGGCCTGCGATGCAGACGGCGAACAACGTCATCGCTTCGGCGAAACGATTGATTGAGGCCCGCCACTGCTGTCTTGTCAGCAACAGCAACGCCGATATGAGCGTGCCCGCATTGCCGATGCCGATCCACCAGACATAATTTGCAATCGGAATCCCCCAGACGACGGTGGCGTTAATGCCGAAAAGACCGATGCCGCTCCAGAACAATCGCGCGATCGCAATGACCGTGATCAGCGCCAGAGGCGCCGCGCAAGCCATCGCGATCCACCAGCCACGGCCGGCGCTGCCCCTCAGCACGGGATCCGCGATCATCGCCGTGATCGAGGCGTCCGTGGCGGATTCGGGGAGCAGAGGCGGTCCCGCTTCCCTTGCGCCGCGCCATGACGGAATTGCGAGACTCATTCTTCTTTTCCGATGAGTTGGGCGTTGATGTTCCTGACTTGAGCCAAATAGGTGGTGCGGGGCTTCGTATTGAGATGGCCGAGCAGGTTGTAATGTTGCGGCTCCCTCCGCAATGCGGACACGCTCGCCTCCCCTTGCGACAGATCGCCGAAGCTTATCGCCCGCGTCGGGCATGCCGACTGGCAGGCTGTGACGACCTCGCCGTCCGCGATGGGCCGGTCCTCCTTGTCGGCGGCGCGGCGCGCGCGGCTGATGCGCTGAATGCAATAGGTGCATTTCTCCATGACGCCGCGGCTTCTCACGGTAACGTCCGGGTTGTTGTGGGCGCGCATGACATCGGCGCCCAGATCACCATATTCCTGTCCATCCGCGTAGCCGAAGAAATTGAACCGGCGCACCTTGTAGGGACAGTTCGCTTCGCAGAATCTAGTGCCGATGCATCGATTGTACACCTGCACATTGAGTCCCTCGCTGTCGTGAACGGAGGCGCCGGTCGGACAGACGGGTTCGCATGGCGCCGTTTCGCAATGCATGCATGGCACGGGCTGAAAGCCGGTGCGCCGGTTTCCGAACGAACCGATTTCATAGGCGTCAATGCGCAACCAATGCATGTCGCGCCCCGCAGCGACCTCGTCCGGTCCAATCACCGGCGAATTGTTCTCGGCCTGGCAGGCGACGACGCACGCGTTGCAGCCGATGCACAGCGAAGTGTCGATCACCATGCCCCATCGCGCGCCCGTTTCGCGCTGCGCGGGAAGGAAGGTTGGGGCGTTCGTCTCCGGCACCGTCCCATCCAACGCACGAAACTGCTCGAGCGTATAAGAGGGAAAAAGATCAGCGGCCTCGCCCTCCAGCGAAAATTGCAGCTGCGTCGAGGGCCGCGGCCGTCGCTCGCCCGTCCGCGTCGCGACGATTCCGCCGATCGTCCAGGAAGAATCGACGCGCAGGAGATAGGCGTTGGTCCCGACCCCGGTTCCGATGCGCCCCGCGGCGGTGCGCCCGTGGCCGAGAGCGAGGCTCAGAACGCCAGGCGCATGGCCCGAAGCGATGCGTATGGGCGCCTCCACCGATCGGCCGTTCGCGGTCAGGCGCAGCACATCGCCATCGACGATTCCAAGCGCTCCGGCGTCCGCGGGTGCGATGCCGATCGAGTTTCCCCAGACCTCCTTCGTCAATGGCTTGGGCAGCTCTTGCAGCCAGGCGTTGTTGGCGAGCGATCCGTCGTAGACGCATGGGTCGGGTCTCAGCACGAGCATCAACGACTCGGCGGCGCGCGACGTCATCTGTGGGAGTGCCGGGGACAGGTTGGAAGCCGGCTTGACCGCGGCGCCGACAATGACGCCGTCCTGCAGGGCGCGGCGCCACCAGCGCTCGAACTCGTTTGCCGGCGCGCTGGCCGTCCAGGTTTCCCGCACAAGATCGTGTCCCGATGCAACGCTTCCGTCTATGGCCGCGAGCACTTCATGAACGGAACGGCTCTCGTAGAGCGGCGCGATGAGAGGTTGAACAAGGCTCGCCGCCCCGTCCGGCGCGACAAGGTCGGACCAGCACTCGAGAATATGCGTTTGAGGAATATGCCACTCGCATAACGCCGCCGTCTCGTCGAAATGGGAACCCAGATGCGCGCGAAGCTTCGCCTTGCCTATCGCCTCGGCAAGGCGGCCGCTGGGCGGCGCGTCATAGGCGGGATTGCAGCCGAGGATAAAAAGACTATCGACTTTTCCGGCCTCGCAATCGCGCATCAGATTCGTCAGCGACGACGGCAGCGCTTCGCCATCGACTTCGAAATAGTCGATTGGGGCCTGAAGCTGCGCGTTGATCCAGTGGCAAAGCGCGTGCACGTCGGGGGGAAGAGCCGGGCCCGCCATAACGAACGCGCGGCCCTTATGCGCCGACAAGTCCTGGGCAAGTTCGTTTGCAAAGGCCGCCTCCTCCTTCCCCAACGGCGCCTCAGGCATGACGGCGCCCAGCTTGCGCGCGATCGCAACTGCAACGGCGGTGATCTGCGCCAGCGGCGACGTGAGACGATTGTCGGCATTGGCGCCGGTAAGGGTCGGTGCGGATTCGACGGCGTAGAGGCGGGCGACGGCGTCGCCGCCCTTTCGCGCTTGACGGCGAGCGGCGAACCCGCGCGCGTGCAGGATCTGCAGCGGCCCGGCGCCCAGGGGGTCGGCGTCGAGCGAAACGACGACATCCGCGTCGGCAAGGCGTTGAAGCATCCGAAGGGGACGGCCGAAGGTCATTGCCGCGCCCTCGCGCGCGGATGGATCGTCCAGCGGATCGTGCGCATGCCATTCCAGCAAGGGGAAGCGCTGGCGCAGGGACTTGATTTGCCGCATGAAGGTCGGCGACGTCGTCGGGCCCGTCAGAATCCGCAATCCGCCTCCCTGCCTGGCGGCCAGGGATTCCAGGCGCGGCTGCAGGGCATCCAGAAAGGCGGCCCAATTGCTGATCTCCCCGGACTGACGCACCGCTTGGGAGCGGTCTGGATCGTAGAGCGAGAAAATCGTCGCCTCGGCGAATGCATCGGTCGCGCCTAGGCTCGCAGGGTGCAGCGGATTGCCTTCGATCTTGATCGGGCGACCCTCGAGGGAGGTGCACAGGACGCCGCGTCCGTAGCCGCCGAGGTCAAGCGTCGTGGCGAATTGCAAGGGCGTCCCCGGCACGAGGCGTTCGGGCATCCGCACATAGGGGACGATTTCTTCTCGCGGCCTCGAGCAGCCCGCGACGAGCAGCGCCATCTGGCCGGCCAGCAGCTTTAGCGCATTGCGGCGCGACAATGTCGTTTCCTTGCTCATCGGTGGCACACAGAGCAATCGGTCAGATTGGCGACGTGGATTTGATATTTCTCCATGAGACGCTTGCCCCGCTCGTTCTGATCTTTCGGCGGCTTCCAGTCCGTCGCGAAAACCTCGTTGAGCGCCCGCAAGTTCGGGGCGGGATCGCGATGGCAATCGAGACACCATTCCATCGTCAACGGCGACGACTGCCGCATCAGCGGCATGTGTTCGACCTCGCCGTGACAGGTCGTGCACCCGACGCCCTTGGCGACATGGATGCTGTGATCGAAATAGACGTAATCGGGCAACCTGTTCACCTGGCTCCAGTGGATCGGCGCGTCCGCGGCAAGGCTTTTGCGGACTGGCTCAAGGATTGCGGCGTTGGTCCATATTTGCGAATGGCATGTCATGCAGGTTTCGGTCGGGGGCACCGCCGCCACCGTCGAACTCTCCACGCCGTTGTGGCAATACCGGCAGTCGATGCCGAGTCCGCCCACATGATGTTGGTGACTGAAAGGGACCGGCTGGGTCACAGTCACCCCTTGATCCGTCATATGAGGCGACATCGCGATTGCGTAGCAGCCAGCGATGAACGCCAGGGGCGCGAGCGCCATCGCCACCAGGATCGACCGTGCGATTGTATCGGCGCCGGGTTTGAAAATTTGCGCCACGGATCGTGTCTCTTCGGAGGAAACCGAGCATCATGCCCCGTTGCCGGGGTTCGTCGAATCCTGAGTCAGTCAATCGCTTCGCCACGCGAGCGCCGCGCGCGTCTTGCGGACGTCGTCCGGCGAGACGGCCGGCGCCGAGGAACCCCAGCTGTTGCGGATGTAAGTGACGACGGCGGCGAGCTGTTCGTCGTTGAGCTGCCAGCCGAATGCCGGCATCCCCGGCGCGGTCGGCTCGGCGGGGGTCGCCACGCTGCGGGCGCCGCGAAGAATGACGCGGATGAGCGAAGCGGGATCATCCGAACGAACGGCGGAGGAATCGGCGAGCGCTGGGAAGAGATTGGGAACGCCTTTGCCATCGCCGGCGTGGCAGCCCGAGCAGGTATCTCGGTAGATCGCGCCGCCCGCGATCATCGCCGGATCGGCGGAAGAGAGCGTCGCGACGGCTTCCGTTCGCCCCGGCTGCGACTTCAGATAGGTCGCGATGGCGTTAAGATCCGCATCGGTCAGGCGCGAACTCGACAGCGCCACTTCTTCGGCCATCGGGCCGGTGGCGGCGGCGAAGCGGTTGTGGCCGGTCTTGAGATAGGAAACGATACCCTCGAGGCTCCAGCCGCCAAGGCCCCGCCCTTCGTCGTTTGTAATATCCGGCGCGAACCAGCCCTGAATGGCGTAGCCCTGAAGCGCCTCGGATGTCTCGTCGCCGCCGAGAAACGTCTTTGGCGTATGGCAGGCGCCGCAATGGCCCGGACCCTCGACAAGGTAGGCGCCGCGATTCCAGGCGGCCGATTTTGCGCCTTCGGGTTCGAATGCGCCTGGCGCAAAATAGAGCGCATCCCAGACATGCATCGAAGCGCGAATGCTGAAGGGAAAAGGCAATTGGTTAGGCGCAACCTTGTTGCGCGCCGGCGCCACGGTATTGAGATAGGCCCGGATCGAGTGCACGTCGTCGCGCGACATTTTTGCGTAGTAGGGAAACGGCATCGCCGGATAGAGGAGGCCGCCGTCGCGCCGCCTGCCCAGCCGCACCGCGCCATCGAAATCCGCATCGCTCCACGCGCCAATTCCGGTTTCGCGGTCGGGAGTAATATTCGGCGCGAGGATGTCGCCGAACGGCGTCTCAACAGGCCGGCCGCCGGCCAAGGGCGAGGTCCCGGGACCATTATGGCACGCGGCGCAGTCAGCCGCCGCCGTGAGATAGCGGCCCCGCTCGATCTCGGCGAAATCCTGGGCGCCGGCTCGAACGATCGACGGGTCCATTGGAGTCGTGCGGTCCACCCAAGCGAAATACGCCCAGCAGGCGACGATCGCGAGGACGAATCCGGCGGCGATGGCTATAAGGCGTCTAAACATGGACCAACGGTCCGGGATTGCGGAGATATTGCGTTCGGATCGCATCGGCCGACCAATAGGCGAGCGCTGCGAGCGTGCCGGTTGGGTTATAGCCGGCGTTCTGCGGGAACGCGCTTGCGCCCATGACGAACAGATTCGAAACGTCCCAACTCTGGAGGTAGCGATTGATCGCACTGACGCTCGGCTCTGCGCCCATGACAGCGCCGCCGCAAAGGTGGGTCGTTTGATATTTGGTGATGTCGTACGGACCCTTGCGATATTCCTTCAGGGTTTCCCTGGCCCCCATCGCCTTGATGATCTCATCGAAGCGGTCGGTCAGAAACGCGTTCTGCTTCAACTCATTTTCGTGGAAATCGATCGTCATCCGCATCAGCGGGCGGCCGAGGCGATCCTTGTATGAGGGGTCGAGGTCGAGATAGATGTCGCGGTAGCTGTAGAAGCTGCCGTGAACGCCGGTTCCAGGCTTGACCGTGCTGAGGTAGTTGTCGCGCACCGCCGACTTCCATGCGGCGCCCCAGCGCGGCGTTCCCGCCGGCACGGGCGTCGTCTCGATAGGGCGTCCGTTCGTCTGGACTTGGCCCATGTAGCCGCCGCCGACAAAGCCGTGCGGGCCATGATCGAAATTGTCGCCGTTGAATTCGTCGATGCACATGCCGATCGCGCCCGACGCAATAAACGGATTGAAATTGAATTTCGCCTTGTCGAAAAACCCAGTCACATCAGAAATAGTCTGATGAGTGAAGTTGCGGCCGATCACGCCCTCGTTCGCGATCGGGTCATAGGGTTTGCCGATTCCCGAAAGCAGCAGGAGTTGCACGTTGAAGACAGTATAGGCCGACAGGATCACAAGATCGGCCGGCTGCTCCCATTCCTCGCCGCTCGTGTCGACGAAAGTAACGCCGGTCGCGCGTTTGCCGGAGCGGTCGGTGTTGATCCGCGTCACCTCGCAATTGTCGCGCGCAAGGAAGTTCGATTTTCGGACGAGCACCGGAAGGATCGTGGTCTGGGGGCTTGCCTTGGAATTGTTGCCGCAGCCGAACCATTCGCAGAAGCCGCAATAGGTGCAGGGACCAAGGCGGACCCCGAGCGGATTCTTATAAGCTTGAGACATATTGCCGGAAGGCTGGGGAAACGGTTTGTAGCCGAGCTCGCGCGCCGCTTTGGCGAAGAGCGTATGGCTGAAGGGCTGCGCCTGCGGCGGATTGGGATAGGGGCGGGACCGCGGTCCTTCGAAAGGATTGCCTCCCGCCTGAATCTGCCCGTTCAGATTGCCCGCCAGGCCCGATGTGCCGCACAGATATTCGAATCGATCGTAATAGGGTTCGATCTCGTCATAGGTGACGCCCCAGTCCTGGATCGTCATGTCCGGTGGCAGGAAGCCAGCGCCATAGCGCTCGGTCAAATGCGTTTTTAGCACAAAGTCGGAGGGCAGGAACCGCCATGTTTCCGCATTCCAGTGTACGCCTCCCCCGCCGACGCCGTTGGGCGGCATGAACGCGCCCCAGGTTCGGATCGGTAGAGCCGTCTGGCTCATATTGTTGCGAAAAGTGAAAGTCGTCTGATCCGGTCTCAAGAACAGTTCATGCCGAATGCGATAGCGCAATTCGTCCTGATCGTAGTTGGGCGGAAAATCGATCGCCGCGTCGCGCCATGGGCCCCGCTCGATTGCAACGACATCGAGCCCCTCGTCCGTCAACTCGTTCGCCATGATCGAGCCTGTCCAGCCTAGACCAATGATGACGACATCCTTGCGTGGAAGTTTGCGCGTCATTTTGAACCCTCAGCTTTTCGCGGCGTCCAATCGGATCGCCCTGTTATGCCGACAGGCGGAAGTGGAAAGCGTTCATTGTGGCGGCCAATCCAATCGCGATAATCGTAGCGCGCGCCGGGATAGCCGATCATGCGCCAGGCGACCATGTCGCGATTGCCGCCATAGATTGGATCGGCGAAGAAACCTTGCTGCACGTCTTTGAGAGTGAGCTCGAAGAAGGTTTTGCCATCCGCGCCGTCGAGCTTTACGGATGCGCTTTCGAGTCCAGCCAGGATGGCGTCTTTGTCTGCGTCGGCGAGTTCAGCGAACGCCTTGCCGCCATAACTGGCGCGACAATACCGATCGAGCGCGGCCAAACCCGCACGGTATTGCTGGGCGGGGCCGGCTTCGTCTTGTGGGCCTTGTTCCTTGACGCCCTTAAGGAAGGGCGGGCGAACGTAAAGGCCCTCCTGCCGGCCATACGGACCGGCAAGTTGTCGGTCGATGAAGATGGCGCTTCCCGCCTCCTTGCCGCCGGGCGTGTCAGAATCGGGGGGAATGATCCGTTCGGCGAGCGCCTCAATCGCCGCGCCTTCGGCGTCGGTGAAAAAGACCCAGGATCCTGGAAGAACAGGCTCGGGAGGCGCGCCCGCGCCCGGCCGCCATGGCAATTGGCCGGCGATCACGCCCGCCCGCGCCGCAACGCCGCGCCCGATGAAGAGAGCCGTGCTCAGCAACAACTCGCGGCGACCGAAATGCATTTTGAGCCAGCTCCCAACCCGCGCAAACGCGGTCCAACGCAGGTGAGTTCCCGGGGCTTAGAAATAAAACTCGAGGCCAGAGAGAGGACGCCAAGCTTGGTTGCGCGCCGCCGTCGGCGTTTTGAAAAGCGGCGGCAGTTCTGGCCGGCCGGGGCGAGGGAAACGCGCAAGACGAGGTCAGATAAATCGTCGATCGGCTTGACGCCGCGATGGTCAAGGCGAGCAGGTTGGTTGCAACGTCACGGGCGCTCCGCGCCTCGTTGATTGGTGTAGATTGCGAACAGGGTATGCGAGGCGCAAATGAATAGCCTCGACCGGTTGCGTCCGCCGAAAGCGAGGTTCGATACGACGAACGGAACCTTGATCGCGCCGAGCTTGGCTCCGTCCGGCGCGATGCAATGGACACCATCGGCTGCGCTGCTCCAGACATTGCCGTCCTGATCGAGACGCAAGCCGTCGGAGAAGCCGGGCGAAACCTTGTGAAAGACCCGGCCCGGCGATAGGCACTTGCCGTCATCGAGAACGTCGAAGACGCGGATATGCTGGACGGGGTCCGGCGCGAACTGGCGCCCGCTCTCGCAAACATAGAGCAGCCGCTCGTCGGGCGAAAAGGCGAGCCCGTTCGGCCCCTCGAAATCGTCGGCCATCGCTTGCAGGCTGCCCTCGCGCGGGTCGAGGCGATAGAGCGTCGGAGGCAGTTCCGCCGCCTGCTTGCCGCCCTCATAGTCCGTATTGATGCCGTAACAGGGATCGCTGAACCAGATCGTGCCGTCCGATCGGCAGACAACGTCGTTGGGGGAGTTCAGGCGCTTGCCGCGATAACGGTCGGCCAGCACCGTGATGGACCCATCCAGCTCCGTTCGAGTTAGGCAACGGCGCTGGTGGGAGCAGCCGATCAGCCGGCCTTGCCGGTCGCGCGTGTGTCCGTTGGCGAAGCCGGACGGACGACGAAACACCGATATTCCCCCATCCGGCGTCCAGCGCATGATCCGGTCGTTCGGCAGGTCGCTGAACAGCAGACAATCCTGATCGGCGAACCAGACCGGCCCTTCCAGCCAGGCGAACCCCTCGCCCAGCGTCACGAGTGGCGCGTTCGGCAACACATAGGCGAGAAAACGGGGATCGAGGATTTCAAACGCTTCCATTTACGTAAAGCGGCAGGGCTTGCGGGTGGGCGGGATATGCAACTGGACCGTCATCAGCACGGCGGGGGCGTCGCCGATCGTGCCGGAGCGGTGGCCCTTGCGTCCGTTCGTGGGCGTGCAGCCCTGGTCTCCGCCGAAGGAGAACTCGCCGGCGCCCTGTTCTATCCGCGCCCCGTCCATGGCTTCGATCCACCAGCGGCCGGTCAGCACGACGATCCATTGGGGAGCGGGGTTCTCGTGCCAGTCGCCCACCCAGCCGACGGGCTGGACGGTGTAGACGACAGTCGCCTCGCAGCGATCTTGGCGGTTATTCCATTGCGGCGCGGCGGCACCTATTCCCTTCAGCTGGAACTCGCTGAGGGCGCATAACCTCTGGTGGCTGATCCCGTCGGCGTCCACCCACAAATGCCAGTATGGAATCTGCGGTTGCGGGCCCGTGCGCTCGGTCATCGGCGGCTCCCATCGATGTCAGATTGTTTACGCATGGGCACCCCTCGTTTGGCGGACGGCCTGCGGCGCGACGTTGTCATCATGGGTTCACAACTCCCCGCGAGCGGCCAAAGCCTGAATCCGATCGGCCGTCCGCATCGCGATGCTGGTGATCGTCAACGATGGGTTCACGCCGCCGGTCGTCGGAAAGACCGAGCCGTCGCAGACCCACAGATTGGGAATATCCCAACTTCGGCAATCCGCGTTCACGACGCTCGTCGCGGGATTGTCGCCCATGCGCGCCGTGCCGGCCAGGTGATTGGTGTCGTTCTCCTGCCGGAAAATATTCGTTGCGCCCACCGCCTCCAGGCTCGTCTGCATCTGACCCAGGGCGTGTTGGATCAGCGCCTTGTCATTGTCGCCCCAGCTATAGGTGACGCGGGCGACCCGCAACCCGTACTGGTCGATGTCGTCGGCGAGCGTCACCCGATTGTCCTCGTTCGGCAGCATTTCGCCGACCATCTTCAACCCGACCTGGTGGTTGTATTTCTCCATCTCGTCGCGCAGCGCTTGTCCCCAGAGGCCGCGGGAACTCGTCTGTATCGTCACCCATTCCACCGGCAGCGGCCCTTGCGCCATCCAGCAATAGCCGCCGGCGAAATCCTTGCGGTCGTCATAGTTCCAGTGCTCGGTGATGGAGAGGGAGGGCGGTCCCTTGTACCAACGCACCTCCTGCCTCATGGCGCCGAACACGGCCTGGTTCGATTGCGTCATCAGGTTCTTGCCGACGAGGCCGGAGCTGTTGCCAAGACCGTCCGGGTATTTATCCGTGGCTGAGGCCAGCAGCAGCCGCGGCGTCTCGATCGCGTAGCCGGCGACGACGACATTGCGCGCTCTCTGAAAGCGCCAGCGTCCCTCGCGATGATAGTGGACGCCCGCCGCGCGGCCGTCGGCGCCCATCTCGATGCGACCGACCATCGCCAGATCGCGGATTTCGGCGCCCGCCCGCAGCGCTCGCGGGATGAAGGTCACCAATTGGCTCTGCTTGGCGTTCGTCGAACAGCCGAACCGGCAGAATCCGCGATAGACGCAAGGCGGCGATTTGCCGTGCGGCGCAGAGACGGTGGCCAGCGGCGTCGGCGTCCACTGGATGCCCATCGCTTCGGCGCCGCGAGCCAGCAATTCGGCCGCGCCGTTCAGTTCGTGGGCCCGATACGGGTAGCGCGGGCGTTTCGGGCCCCAGGGATAGGTCACCGGCCCGGCGATGCTGAGCGCCTTCTCGGCCTTGGCGTAGTACTGCCACATCTCCCGCCAATCGAGCGGCCAGTCGGCGCCATAGCCAAGAGTGGTCCGCGATTTGAACCATTCCGGCCGGAAGCGCAGGGACACCATGGCGAAGTGGACCGTGCTGCCGCCCACCGCTTTGCCGCTGTTCTTGCCTCCCATGGTGAGCGGGTTGGCCCCGTCGACCACGCGCTCATCCGTCCAGTAGAGCTTTTCCTGCTCCCGCTCGTCGGAAGCAAAGTCTTCCAGCGGGCGAAAATAGGGGCCGGCGTCGAAGCCGACGACCGAAAAGCCGTTTTCGGCGAGCCCGGCGATCAGCGGCGCGCCGCCTGCGCCCGTGCCGACGACAACGAAGTCGACGACGTCATCCTCGCTAAATTGGCGCATCGGCGTCCAGCCGCCGCGTTTGAAGACATCCGGCGCACGGCCCTTGGCGGCGCGCGGGGCAGCGAACGGATCAGCCGACACGGCCATTCTTTCGGCGGGATTTTGCCTCCTGCGCGGCGTTCCGTTCGACAGCCTCCCAGGGGTCGCGCCGGTCCAGTCCCATCCGCACGTAGCCGCGCGGGCTGGCCGGTCCGCCGAAGCCGATCTCGTTCCACGCGACGGGGTGAGCGTAATAGGCGTGAGTGATATCCGGGATGACCCGGTGCTCGAAGAACATTCTGCACGGCATGTCGCCCCAGGCTTCGCCGGAAAGCTCACCGCGCTGCATCTTGCGCAGCAATCCGTCCTGGAGGTCCGGCGGCAGGCTGTGGAAGGGGCTCTCGTGCGCCTCCACGGCGGCCTCATCCAGCGCCGCCAACCCACGCCGCCAAGCCTCGTCCTGCGGCGGCAATTGGGCATAGCGATAACCGTCGAGCAAGCGATCGGTGATTTTCTGGTCGACAAAGGCGGCAAGGGGCACCGGCGGGCGATCCCTGGGCTGCGGCATGATCCGATCGCACACGGCGTTCAGGGTCGCCCACTCGTCCCCCGAGAAGAAGCGGGGGTCGCGCGGCATGGCGAGTCGTCGGTCGATCGCCTCCCGCGTCGGTTCATTCCAGGATTGCGTCCAGCGCTTGTCGAGCACGTCATAGTCCGGATAGCGATCAGTCATCGGGGTGATCCTCCATCAGGCCGAGCGCGGCAAGGCCGACCAGCGCCAACCCGGTGAAGCTTGGAGGCGCGGGGATCGGCGGACCGTTCAGCAGGTTCTGACTCCAGTTGCGCCAGCCGCCCATGTTGCGCCCGACGCCGAAGACGTGGAACCCTGCGCCCGCAAATCCCAGCACGGCCGTCAGGCGCAGCCAGAACCGGGTCATGGACCGCCGCTGGCGACCCCGGCCGAACGCGGCTGCGCCGATCATTGCGGCGGTGAGCGGGGGGATCGTCACCGGCAGGAACATGAACGGGTCATGATAGGCGCCGCGAAAGTGCAGCAGCCCTGCCTCCCCTACCGTCCCCAGGAGGCCAATGCCGGTCGCCGCGGCCACCGCGCGCCCTGCCGACACGCCGGCGATCATCGGAGCCGCGCCCGGCGTTGTGTCCCGCACGCGCTCAGCGAGAAAGCCGGCGGCGCCGGACAAAATCAGCGCCGCAGGCGCGCCGATCGGCGCCGAATAGAACAGGTTCTGCCACGAGAAGCCGCCAGGTTTCTTGGCGATGTTGTAGATGTGGAAACAAGTGCCGATCGTTCCTGTCGCCGCCGCCGCAAGATATACGCCGTCGCGCACGCGATGGGCGACGGGCCGCTTATCTGCGTTGCCGTGCGCGCTGACCGCCAGCGACAAAGCCGCGGTCAACAGGGGCGCCGCCATCGCCTTGTTATGGAACGAGCCGCGGTAATGCTCGATGGCGCTGTCCGCCAGGACGGAAGCCGCGATCATGCCGGCCGCCCGGTTCATCCGCCGGGCCGCCCGGACAGCGGCGCCAGGATCGATCGTCAAAACTGGCGGCGGCACCCGCGAGGCGCCGGTCGACACGGGATCCTGAGCCGATCGCCGGGCGAGCGCCAGGACCCCCAAGCTGAGCAGGCCCACGCCGGACGCGAGGACGGCGACGACCTGGCGGGTCATCGCCCGTCCCTCGCGCCGATCGCCGAGCCGTCGAGTTGCCTCTGGCTTTCCGTTCCGGCGCTAAGCATCCGCTTTGCCGCGCGGCCACAAGCTCGAAAGCATTTGCTTGGCGCTTTCTTTGAGAACGCTGCCCAGTTCTGGTTCGCTGAGCGTCATCGCCATGAAGTTCTTGGCATCCTTCAGCGTGATATGCGGCGGCAGGGGCGGCACGTTCGGGTCCGTGTAGCATTCGAGGATCACCGGCCGGTCGGCCGCCAGCGCCTCGTCCCATGCGGCTCCCAGCTTCTCTGGATCATCGACGAAGATGCCCTTCAAACCCACGAGTTCGGCGTATTTGTGATAGGGAAAATCGGGGATGCTCTGCGTCGACTCCGTCTTGCCTTCGCCCAGCTGAATGCGCTCTTCCCATGTCACCTGATTGAGATCGCGGTTGTTCAGCACCATGACGATCAGTCGCGGATCGGACCATTCCTTCCAGTATTTGGAAATCGTGATCATGACGTTCAGGCCGTTCATCTGCATGGCGCCGTCGCCGATGAAGGCGATGACGACCCGATCGGGGAACGCCATTTTTGCGGCCATCGCATAGGGCGTAGCGGCGCCGAGCGAGGCCAGCCCCCCGGACAGGGATCCCATCATGCCGCGACGCATGCGAATGTCGCGCGCGTACCAATTGGCGACCGAGCCGGAATCGCCGGTGAGGATGCAATTGTCGGGGAGGCGCTTGGAAAGCTCCCAGAACACGCGTTGCGGATTGATGGGATCGGCGGACGCCATCGCCCGCTCCTCGAGCGTCTTCCACCAGGCGGCGACGCCCGCCTCGATCTTCTCGCGCCAACCCTCCGCAGGCTTTTGGTCGAGGAGCGGAAGCAGGGCGCGAAGAGCGACCGCGCTGTCGCCAACCATATTGACTTCCATCGGGTAGCGAAGGCTGAGTCTTGCGCCCTCGATGTCTATCTGCACGCCGCGGGCCGCTCCGGGATCGGGCAGGAACTCGCTGTAAGGAAACGCCGAGCCGATCATCAGGAAGGTGTCGCAGCCCTTCATCAGATCCCAGGACGGCTTCGTGCCGAGCAGTCCGAGCGAGCCGGTAACCCACGGCAGATCATCCGGCAGGACCGCCTTGCCGAGCAGCGCCTTGGCGACGCCGGCCTGCAGTTTCTGCGCAACCGCGATCACCTCGTCCGTGGCGCCGAGCGCGCCGGCGCCGACCAGTATGGCGACTTTCTTGCCGGCGTTGAGCACGGCGGCCGCCTGCCGCAGGAGGCCGTCGTTGGGCAATTGCGCCGGACCGGCGTAGCCAACCCCTGTATGGGTCGCGCCATGCGCGATCGGCGGATCCTCGTAGGCCAGTTCCTGAAGGTCATTGGGCAGGATGACGCAGGTCACGGTCCGCCGCGTCGAGGCAATGCGCACGGCCCGGTCGATCAGGTGACGCACCTGGCTCGGCACGGAGGCTGTCGCTACGTAATCCCCCGCGACATCCTTGAACAGCGATTGCAGGTCCACTTCCTGCTGATAACTGGAGCCCAAGGCGGTCCGCGCCTGCTGCCCGACGATGGCGACGACGGGAACGTGATCCATCTTGGCGTCATAAAGCCCATTCAGGAGATGAATGGCGCCCGGACCGGAAGTTGCATAGCAGAGACCGACCTCGCCGGTGAACTTGGCGTGGGCCGAGGCCATGAAGGCCGCCATCTCCTCATGTCGCACCTGGATATACTGGAGCGTGGCCTTGGCTTTCTCCAACGCGACATCAAGTCCGCCGACCCCGTCGCCCGGATAGCCGTAGACGCGTTTCAATCCCCATTCCTGCAGGCGACGCCATACGAAATCGCTCACGTTCATGGCCATGACAATTGCTCCGGCAGATAGCCACGCTGCGCCACGCGAGCGTTGGCCAAAGATTTTAAGTTTAACGTGGCGCTTCCATCATGGTTCCGCGTTAGCTTCTTCAGAGACAACGTCCGGGCGCGGTCCCGCTCCCCAAAACAGACGGGTCGCCGGCAGGAGAGCGCAATGAAGATCGAAGTGGTTTTGGACATGGGGGCGACCATTGGAGAATCGCCAACCTGGGCGTCCGCCGAGAACGCGCTTTACTGGATCGACGTGAAGAAGCCCGCTCTCTATCGGTATGACCCGTCAACGGGAAGCCAATTGACGTGGCCCATGACGAGCGACATAGGCGCGTTCGCCATCATCTCCCGGCCGCGCGGCGCCTTGGTGGCGCTGCGCGAAGGAATTTTTCGTCTAGATTTTGCGAGTGGATCGCTGACGCTTCTGGCGCAACCGCCTTTTGACCCAAGCCTGTTTCGCTTCAATGAGGGCACATGCGATGCTGGCGGCCGCTTCTGGGTCGGCGTCATGTTTGACCCGCTGGAAGGTGTCCATCCGCCGCAAAAGTCATCTTTGCACAGCTTTGACCTTCAGACCGGCCTTCGTCGCGAACCCGACGCCGCGGAGCTGCATAATGGCATGGCCTGGAGCCGCGACGGCCGCCAATTCTATTTGACCCACAGCGAGAGACAGGAGGTGCTTGCCTATGCCTTCGACCCGGACAGTGGTCGGCTCGGCGCTCGGCGTGTCTTCGCAAGCGTGCCTACGGCGGATGGCCTGCCCGACGGTGCGGCCGTCGATATCCAGGGTGGTTATTGGTGTGCGCTGCACGGCGGTGGGCGATTGCGACGATATACGGCGCAAGGCGCGGTGGATCGGGATGTCGAGCTGCCGGTGAGTCAGCCGACCATGTGCGCCTTTGCAGGCGAGGCGCTCGACGTGCTCTACGTGACAAGCGCCAGCGACAAGCTCACGCCGGAGAAGCGGCGCCAAGAGCCGCTCGCCGGCGCGCTGCTGCGCCTTTGGCCGGAGGAGAGAGGGATCGCTCGGCCTTACATTCTGCGCTGAACGCAAAAATGGTCATTCGCTAGTTGGCTGGCGGCCTGAAGGCTGGTCAGAAAGTTATCATCCACGGCGGTTCGGGCGGAGTCGGACATTTCGCGATACAATTCGCTAAGGCGAGGGCGCCTACGTCTAGCCGAGCGGCGCGTTGGATCGGCGGCGCAATTACGCTTTCCGCAATCCGTTGATGTAAAGCAGCGACGGAGATCGCTGCCGTCCGGTAGTTCCCGACAAACAATTGCGAAGCCGCTACGCTATCAGGGAATGATGTCGGGGGCATGACGCGTCTGATGTTCGCCATCGGCTCGACACGGTCGAATCTTCGGCTCAAAGGGTGTCTGGATTTGCCGAGGAAATTGACCATCCTTCATCGAGTCGCGTTCCCTCTCGCATTTCGAGGCGTCGACTACCGGGTCCATTTGAGATCGCCGGAAAAGGCATGAGTAGATTCCGACTCTATCATTCGCACGCGAGTGGTGCGCCAGATTACCGTTACGGAAAGCAGGACCGGATGATCGGCAAATTGGAAAAATATCGCAAGGCCGCTGAAGCGCGCAGACGGACAGCAAAAAGGTCCCTGACTCCCGTCGAATGGCTTGGCTTTGTCGCCGATTGGGACAACATGGCTGCGCAGGCTGAGAAATTGTCTGCTCACGAATCTGAATTCATGGTCAGCTGCTTCATCGCTAACGCGATGCAGGCTCTGCCTCTGGCCCCTGAGTCTTCGCTAAATAGACACTAGGATACGACTCGGGGCGTGACAAAATGACACGCTATTGGGTCGCGCGACTGTCGAGGCCGCGCCACTGTTTCTGCCGAGTCATGGCTTTCGCCCCGCGAGCCTTCGGACCCTGAGGGCCAAACTATGCCGTCCCCCGCACCACTTCATATGGAAGCGGCCAGTACCCTTGCAGTCATTGCTTCCTCCAACGAACCTCTGCTGTTTCTTACGAGCGATCTTCAGGTCATTGCAGCCAGCGCATCCTTCTGCCGAACCTTTCAGGTAGACCCTGCGAGTGCTTCTGGCCGCGAGCTTTCTGAACTCGGCGCTGGCGAATGGGCTATGCCGAAGCTCGTTTCACTGCTGAAGGCGACCGCATCCGGGAGCGCGGAGATCGAGGCCTATGAAATCGACCTCATTTCGAAGGGTCAAGGACCTCGATGCCTATTGGTGAACGCGCACAGGCTCGACGATGGGGACAGGGAACGCGTCCGGCTCCTAATGGCGGTAACCGACGTCACGCTCGCTCGTGCCGAGGCCAGGCAAAAAGACGGCCTTCTTCGAGAGAAGGCAATCCTTCTCCAGGAGGTACAGCACCGGGTCGCCAACAGCCTCCAGATCATTGCAAGTCTGCTGATGCAAAGTGCCCGCAGGGTCCAGTCCGAGGAAGTCCGCGGGCACCTTCACGATGCGCACCACCGGGTCATGTCGATTGCCGCTGTGCAGCGGCATCTCGCGATGTCCAGTCTTGGAGATGTGCCACTTCGTCCGTATTTCGTTCAACTCTGCGAAAGCCTCGGCGCGTCGATGATCCACGATCCAAAGCCGCTGTCGATTGCCGTCACTGTCGATGAGAGTGTCGTCGCTGCAAACGTATCGGTGAGCCTGGGCCTAATCATTACCGAACTGGTAATCAATGCCCTCAAGCACGCCTTTCCCGAACATCGGCACGGCAAGATCACAATAGATTACCTATCTGATGGGCAGAATTGGTCTTTGTCGGTGAACGACAACGGCGTCGGCATGCTCACGGGGGATAAAGCCAAGCCAGGACTGGGGACAGGGATCATTGAAGCGCTTGCCAAGCAAATACAGGGAATCATCCGTGTGATTGATTCAAAGCCACGCACTACCGTCACGCTCGTCCACGACGAAGCCCCCGGCAACGACAGCGACCTGCGCACCGCCGCGTAGCGTCCGTTCTCGATTCCGTGTTTTTAAACGCAACCTTTGCGGGCCGGAGTCGTTTCGCTTCAGCGAACCGAGAAAATACATGTCAAACCGCGATCCCCTTGTTCTAGTGGTAGAAGACAATCCGCTCATACGGATGGGCGCTTTGCGCTTCTTAGTCGATGCTGGTTTTGAGGCGCTTGAGGCAAACAGCGCCGACGAAGCCATTCGCATCCTTGAGGCGCGCTTCGATATTCATCTGGTATTCATGGACGTGGGAATGCCCGGGACAATGGATGGGATAAAGCTCGCCCACTATATCCGCGACCGCTGGCCTCCGGTGAAATTGATCGTGGCGTCAGGCAAGACCATAACCGATGACACCATTCTTCCCGCGGGGGCCAAGTTTTTTCCTAAACCTTACTGCGAAAGCACGATCGTTGCAGCGATGATCGGGATGGTCACTGACGCGAATCGCCGGCAGCTGTCCCCCAGGATTTAGCCTGCGGATAGATTCAAGCCGAAACTGTGCAAGTGAACGCTCACCACGGTCGCCGAAAGCACATAGGTCTGCACGCCAGCGCTGGCTTCAATGGGTATGGATTCGCTGGTAAGCATGGATTGGTCGAGCAGGACTTCTCCCCCCGTGAGATGCACATCCGCGGCGACGACGACGCCGAGTGAGAGCTTCACTACGTCCCCGGGTACGAGCTCGGCTGCGGGGACGCTCTTCCAGGCGCCATCGCGGCGAACAGCCGCGTTCAGCGCGAGGCGAGATTTCAACGCGGCAAGGGTCGCCTGGGCGCGGCTCTCCTGGAACAGTCCGAGAGCCGCGTTGAACGCCAGCAGAAAAGCGATGATCGCCGCTTCGACATATTTTCCGAGCGCCAGTTCAAGCACGATCGCCGCCTCGAGCATCCATGGAATGGGCGCCCAGAATTTTTCAAGCGCCATGCCCAACGGATGCGCGCTCGTGTCGGGCATCGCGTTTGGGCCGAACTTCTCCAGCCGGCGGCGAGCCTCAGCTCTAGTCAGCCCATTCTGCAGGCCGACTTCAGCTGGGCCGGCTGAAGCGGGGGAAGTCGGGCTAACTGCGCGCGGTCTTGTGTTCGAGGGTGCGCTCATGCTCTCCTTTGCGCTCGACGCACGTTGCAGCCGCATCGAAAGCGACCGGACCGGGCGCACTCGGGCCGCCGACCACGACTGCGTTTTCGACGCCGGCGAGGACCACGGCGGCCAGATATCCGGCACAACGACGTGGGCCGCCACCAGAATGGCGACGGACCGGTAAGTAGATTTCTATTCTACAGGGTCACCGCGTCAGCTGGAATCTCATCGGGCGAATTACAATCCTCGGAAGATAAGTCCAACGTCTGGATGATAGAATCGGCCTAATCGCCAAGGAGGCTCTGGCGCTAGAGATCGCCTATATTATGGGCGTATGGACGGACGCCGTGCTCAAGCACATGCAAGGGAAGTAGGCCATTCTCGGCGATCCTAGGCTCTAATATGGCCAAGCCCGCCGCCTCGATCAGATTGGCCGCATCGATAGTAATCCGAGACGCACCTCGGCGCTTGGCAGGCTCCGTCGTTACGATCAGGTTGCCCTTCGTCGAAAGACAGGCGGCGTCGACCATCACGTCATCTGCAATCGGCGCCATGTTCGTTTGGAGAGAATTTCGGATATAGAGCGTCATGCAGGCTTCCGAAATTAAATGATGGAGAAACGTGAAAGTCTGCGGAAGCGGGGGCCATGGGTGGGGCAACTGTAGGTTGGTAAGCCCTGGGTCCCGTCGACTTACCCTCTAAGAATTAATCGCCAAGACCAGTCGCTGTCATCCCTCGGAAAGTACCTAGCCAGCAGGTAAGTCGAACTTGCAGACGTAAGTTCGCCATCCGTTGAAAAACGCCTCCAGCTTCGGCAACCGCGTCCCATGCGTTGCTGCGAGAGATCAGACGCTTTGAAACAAAGCGATGACGATTAGAACAATTCTTGGGCCGCCGATAATCCCTCCTCGAACTAATCGTCCCACAGCCTGTTCTTGAGCGTCTTCTGATAGCGCTTTGGCATCGTTTCGGTGAGCGCATCGAATTTGCCCTGAATCTGCAATCGTGTCTCCCTCAAGCCCTTATTTCCCGGCTCGCTCTTCATTTCGCGCGTGAGCTCATTGATCCTCTTCTGCCAGCTATCGCGGAGCCGCAAGCCCTTGTCCCATTCGACCTTCTCCTCATCCGTCAAGGGACCCTCTAATCGCACCACGCCATTGCGCACGTCGATGATGTAGTCGTCGGGGTGCGGGACAGGGTCCGGGCGCGGAATGCCCGCCGCATCGGCGCGTGCGAACGGCGCTTCCCAGCTCTTCTTGTAATCGACTACCGACTCGAAGTGCTTCACTTGCGTCGCGGCCTTGTCGCTCTCCGCTTTTTGCACCGCGGCGGTCATCGCGCGTTGCGCGTGGCGATCGCCCTTCATGGCGGCAATCGCTACCGTTCGCGCGATCGCCTCCATGGTGGTCATCTCGACCTGCTTGTCGCCAATCCGCACTTTGACCTTCCGATAGGCTTCCTGAAGGATGATATCGGCCGTCGGCTCCTCGACGGCCCGAGACAGAGTCAGCTTGGGTTTTGCCCGCGGCCGTCCCCGCGGGTTGCCCGATTTGCCTTTCGCAAATTGGCCAGCTTTAGGAGGCTTGCCGTAACCGACGGCGTAATCGGCAGGGTTCGACGCTTGATCGGTGGTCATTAGGCGGCCTCTTGGGTTGAAGCTTGCTTGTGATGCCGGCCGACATCCTCGAACGTCTGGCCGGAGGATACGAGAAGCGCTGACTTGCCCGTCAGGCGCTCGTAACGGCGGATGGTCGTGTCGCAATAGAGCGGATCGTATTCGATGATCCTGGCCGAGCGTCCGCACTTCTCGGCGGCGATCAGCGTCGTTCCCGATCCGCCAAAGGCGTCAAGGACGATATCGCCCCGCTTGGAGCAATCCCGGATGGCGTCGGCAACCAGCGCGACCGGCTTGACGGTGGGATGCATTTCAAGCTCCTCGCCGCGCGTCGCCGATAGGCTGCTGATGCCGGCGTAATCCCAAACGTTGGTGCGATAGCGTCCGGTCTCGCCCAGGCTGAAACTGTTCGTATGGGGCGCCGCGCCGACTTTGAACACGAACACCAGCTCGTGCTTGGAGCGGTAGAAAGTTCCCATGCCGCCATTGGTCTTGTTCCAGACGCATAGGTTCTTGAGCTCGGAAAAGACCTTTTTGCCGGCCAGCAGCAATTCGCCCATGTGCCGCCAATCCATACAGACAAAGGCGATGGCGCCGTCCCGGCAGGTTTTGGCCACCGCGCCAAGCGTTTCAGTGAGGAAGGATGTGAAGGCCTCCTCGGACATCTCCCCAGCGCCCATCGCAAATTCACGATGCCGGACCGCCCAAGGCCGCTGACGTTCCCGTCGATCGGCACGTTATAGGGCGGGTCGGTGAAAACGAGATCGACCATTTCGCCATCGAGCAGGCTGGCATAGTCGGCGCTGCTGCGGGCATCGCCGCATATCAAGCGATGGCGGCCAAGGCGCCAGATATCGCCCCTTCGAGAGACCGGGGTTCCAACAATCGGGGGAATCTCGTCCTCGAGGGCGCGCGGGCCGTCCGGCGAACTCTCGTCGGCCTCGTCGAGCGTCAGATCGATCTCGGCGAGCGAAAAGCCGGTCAATTCGACATCGAAGCTCAAGTCCACCAGGGCCTGAAACGCGATCGCCAGGATCTCCTTGTCCCACCCGGCGTTCTGGGCGAGCTTGTTGTCAGCGAGGATATAGGCTCGCCGTTCGGTCTCGTTCAGATGCGAGAGGCGAAGCGTCGGCACGCTCTCCATATTGAGGAGCTTGGCGGCCTCAACGCGGCCATGGCCGCATAGGATCTGGTTGTCATCGCCGATCAGAACAGGGTTGGTGAACCCGAACCGTGTCATGCTCGCGGCGATTTGGCCAATCTGCTTTCGCGAGTGGGTGCGGGCGTTCTGTGCATAAGGGCGCAGGGCCTTGATCGGCAGGTCTTCAATATTGGCTTTGGGCACGGCGCAGCGCTCCTCGACAAGGACATAGGGGAAAGGCCAAAGATCGAGGCGCGACGCGCGTCGTTTCCACACGACGAGGTCGTCCGCTCGATCTTGCCCACAATGATTTTGGCTTGGGGTAGTCGTGTCTCATCCGGAATGAGCGCTGGGCGCTGGTTCCGTGCGGCGCGATCGGCCACTTGATGGAAGTCTTCTAGCACATAGGCTCGACGAACGCGACGCCGCGCGTCGACTTGTCCTCGATATACATATTTTTCTTCAATTTCCCCGCTCGGACCCGTTCCCGGACGCACGGTCACAGCGTCATGAAAGTACGGGATTCAATGCGGTCGGCCCCAGCGGGCGCCACGCGGTTGATCGCGCAGACCGACGCTCGAGGTGCGAGGGATAATCAGCGGAATCATGCTGAGATCGTTCCTTCGAGCTAGGCGGCCTGCAATATCTGAGTTCGGACCGGACGGGGGATGATCTTACTTTCGCTCTCACTTAACGGGCGCGGTTTCGTCTGAGGGTGCATTCGAGTCCAATTTGCGGATTCTCGAGCGATCCACTGTTTTGCCGCTTCCCAGGTTCCGAAATGGTTGATTCGAGTCTCACCGCCATTCGGCCACTCGATAATCACACAGAACTCCAGATTGTCCGCCGTTTGGCATGGCGTAAACGTCGGGCGGTCCACATCGCTCTCCATCGTGAGATCTCGATAGTGCTGAAAAAATATGACCGCCATATTGGACTGGCCGGCGTGCGGCGGTTAACGGACCGCAACGATTCAAACCGCGGGTCGCATACATCCGGGTGCGACGCGGTCGACCGCAGAACGACGCCTCAGCTGGGCCGCCTAAGCATCAGGGTCGAGCGACTGAAACCAGCGGTGCGCTTCTGTCCCGTCGCTCTCCATCACGATAAAACCGTCTGGCGGCGTCGCGGGATGGTCGGATCGGAGCGCTGGAAGGCGTCGCCTG
>Ga0302325_10002186_pt1 | contig 47983 bp, 47 predicted proteins | sample Palsa_T0_2_FD_201948 | JGI IMG/M metagenome (GOLD analysis project Ga0302325, IMG submission 201948) | Peat permafrost microbial communities from Stordalen Mire near Abisko, Sweden - Palsa_T0_2 | ecosystem: Environmental > Terrestrial > Soil > Palsa > Peat permafrost | place: Sweden: Abisko...
TCCGCTGGGTGTGAATCCTCCAGATGGCGAACCGCTGGACTCGGCGATTCAGCGCATCGGCACGGCAGTACGAGCGATCCTCCGGCGAAATCGAGGCTTCAACGCCGCCCTGGCCCTGCGGCCACTGTCCCTGCAGATCGCCGCCGGAATCCTCCGCGACGAGCCGCCTACCGCCATCGCTTTTCACTTGCATCAGCGGCAGCCAATGACGACCATTGAGTTGGAGTAGCAAATGTCCCAGATACCAGCCAATCAATCCACCGAAGGCAAGGAAATCCCGGATGCTAAAAAAGAAGGCGTGCCCGAAGGCCTGTGGCTTCGCTGCGATGAATGCGGGGCCATGCTCTTTCGCAAAGTCGTGGAAGAAGCCCTGCACGTCTGCCCGGAATGCCAACACCATTTCCGCATCTCGGCCCGGACGCGCATCGAGCAGCTCGTCGATCCCGGGAGTTTTGAAGAATTGTTCGATGATCTTCGCCCGATCGACACCCTGAAATTCGTGGACAAAAAAACCTACAAGAAACGCCTCGATGATGAGCAGGAATCCACTGGCGAGGCCGATGCCGTCGTTTGTGGCCGGGGATTCATCAAGGGCCGGCCGATCGTGATGGCGGTGATGAACCCCGATTTCATGATGGGATCGATGGGTAGCGTCGTCGGCGAGAAAATCACGCTCGCCATTGAGGCCGCTGCTGAGGAAAAATTGCCCCTGCTGATCGTCAGTTGCTCCGGCGGCGCGCGAATGCAGGAATCGGCCCTGTCGCTCATGCAGATGGCCAAAACCAGCGCCGCCCTGGCGCGGCTCGACGATGCCGGCGGACTTTTCATCAGCCTTCTGGCCGATCCCACCACCGGCGGCGTCACCGCAAGTTTCGCCATGTTGGGCGATTTTATCATCGCCGAGCCCAAGGCCCTGATCGGTTTTGCCGGCCCGCGCACGATTTGGAATACCATCAAAGTCGAGTTGCCCGAAGGATTCCAGCGCTCCGAATTCCTCGAGGAAAAGGGGTTCATCGACTTTGTCGTGCATCGAAAAGATTTGCGCAGTGAAATCGCACGGCTCGTCGATTTCTGCGGAAAATAAACCTCATGCCTGCGCCTAAACCAACCGAATCCCGTCTGTTGAAATATCTGGACGAACTCGTGGAAAATCTGCGCGGCCTGGTCTCCCGGGCGGTGAAGGAGCAGGACAAGGAAGCGATCCACCAGGCCCGCGTCGCAACCCGCCGATTGAAGGCGGCCACGGAACTGATGGATTCGATCCTTACCAAAAAAGCCCGCAAACCGTTCGACAAAATCACCCGCGCGCTCCGCAAACAACTCGGCCCCCTGCGCGATCTGGATGTCATGCTCGATCATCTGGGCGAGATGCGCTCGGCTCGTTTCGCCGATGCCAACGCCTGGCTCAGGGATCGCCTGATACAAAAGCGCGATGAGGTCCAAACGGAGGCACAAAAAAAAGCGCCCCCGGCCAAGGTGCTGGCAAAGTTGGGATCATGGTGGGGATTGCGGCAGGAAATTCTCGAGGGTCAGGAAGCCATCGACTTGATGCTAGCTCAATCCGTCCACGTTCAGCTCGACGCATTTTCCGAGCGCTCGGCCGAAAGCGATGATCCGCAGAAAAAGGGCGACCCGCATATGCTGCGCATCGCCGGCAAGTCGCTGCGGTATACTTTGGAGATGGCCAAGCAGGAAGGATTTTCCCTCCCGCGCGGAACGATGTCGCTCTTCAAAAAAATGCAGGATGCGCTGGGCCTCTGGCACGATTACGTCGTCCTTACCGAGGTCATGCTCCGCGAGACCGTCGATTGCGACCTGGCCTTGCACCAGCCGGAACTGCAAAACAAGATTCTCTCATTGGCCCAACAAACCCTGCGAAAGGCGCACGTGTACCTGGGAAAAATGCGCGAACTCTGGAAATCCCACGGCGAAGAATTATGCGCCGGCATTCGCCAGTCATTTCCACTCACGTCCCCGGGCGAAATCGAGGCAACTCCCGCCCCCGAAGTCGCGCCATCCGTCGATCCCATCGCGCCGGAACCAACCGCACCTGCGGCATAAATCCCTCCGTTAGCCCCCTGCTCCGCCGGGGAGATTCGTCGATAACCTCCCACAAACAAACGCCTTACAAAAACCTCCCGAACTCGAATAAAATCTTCCAATTTTTCTCTTGACGCAACCAAAACTGTTAGTAATATGTACGGACGATCCCCAGCCGCCTCATGAACGGCTTGGGGAACTCGACAGGCTTTGGGGCCTGTCAACGGGGCCGTTGCCGGCCACCTCCGGCGGGATAGCGCAAGGGATTGCCAATGCCCGTTCCGAGGCCCGCGTGCGTCCGCCTGTGAAGTTTGTCCGGGCGACACGGGGATGTCACTGGGGCCACCTGCATGTGTCGTTGCACACATGCTAAAGCTCCACGTCGCATGGTCACAGGAGCCATGCGAGATTCTGTACGCAGGGCTTGCGACGGTCCCGTTGACAGGCGTCAAAGCGAATGGGTTCGAGAGGAAGAGATGGAATGATGGAAAGAAGCAAATGAAAACAACCCGGCAGTGCCGGATGAAAAATCTTGGAAGATAAAAAGATGGAAAGGGCGGTCGTCGCGCGCCGTTTGTGCTGCGCTGAAATTGGTCACTTTGTCACTCCCTCGCCCGCTCTCCCTCTCTCCCACTCCCCCGCCCGAGGCTGGGCGGGCTAAACCTGATGCCTTTTCCCCCAATCTCCCAAATTCCCCGCTTGCCTTTGAAACACCGGGGATTATACTCCGTAAAGCTCGGTCAGGATGACCGATGTGGGTTTGTGAAAGGCAGGGATGCCGATGGCGCGAGATCATGCCGATTGGGGGGAAAAATTTTCCCAGCTCTGGCAGTTGCCGGCATTCGTGCTCTCCCTTGCGCTGTTCATCTACGCGGGTTATCTCTTCATCAATCCATCCGGCGGGGCGACGATCGACCAGAAAATCGCCGTCGCGCGCGAATATCTCAGGCAGGATCGCCCGGATGCCGCGTGGCAACAGCTTGTTCGGCTGATGCAAACCGAAAAACTTCCGCGCGACAAGGAAGCGTCCGTCCATCTCATGCTCGGCGAAGCGCTGGATGCCGCCCAACAACAGCAGCAGTTGAGCATCCCCGCGAACTATCAGCGAATCATCGAGCAAACCGAACAGGGTTTGGATATGGGAGGGACAGCGGATGCTGGGGTGCACAGGAGATTGGCGGAAAGCTATGCCGCGCTGGGGCACGCTGCTGAGGCCATCGATCATTATCAGCAGGCCATCGCCATGGACCCCGATCATTCCCTGAGCCTTCGCCGCAAGATGATCGAACTTCAACTGGCCAACGATGACACAGCCAGCGCGGATGTGTCGCTTGATGATTATCTCAAACAGCCCGACCTCACCGACACCGAGCGCGCCTGGGCCCTGGATCAGCGCGCGGGCGTGTTCATCGACGAGAAAAAATTCGCCGAGGCCAAGGGATTGCTCGCCGATGCACTGCGATTGGATTCCGATCCGGTGGATCAGGGCCAATTCAATTATCAACTCGGCTATTGCGCATTCAAAGAAGGGCAGGAGGAAGATGCGGAGCGATATTTGCGCCTGGCGCGCGACCAGCTTCGCGTGAGCCATCCGCTGGATGCCGATGCGGCTTATTACCTGGGCCGGGTGTATCAGGATCGCTCAGACCCGGCGACGGCAATTTCGTTTTATGAGGATGTCCTGACAAGTCATCCGGATGCCAAGGTTGCGCCACTTGCACTTTTAGGGCGCGGCGTGTGCCGGATCATGCAGGGGCAGGATGATGCGGGCTTGAACGATCTGCATGAATTGACCGCCGAGATTCAGGCGCGGGCGAGCCGGGAGAAATTCAAGCAGGATGCGGTGAATGGATTTCACAACGCGGGCCAAATTCTGTCGGACCGGCAGGATTATCAATCAGCCCTTGAAGTGCTTGCGGACGAGCAGACGCTTGATCCGACACCGCCGCCGGATTTTTATGCCCGGCTCGGACTCGTCTATGAAAAGCGGGCTGATCAGCTTGAGGCATCCTTGCCCGATGCGACCGACACCGAAAAAATTCGCCGCGGCGAGCAGATGCGCGACATGCGCACCAAGGCGGGAGATGCGTACATCGTTTACTCGCGCGATCTGACGTTGGCGGATGACAAGGGATATGCCGATGCCTTGTGGAAAGGCGTGGATTTGTACGATGCGGCGGGGAATATCCAGGCGGTGATCGCGGCGTTGGAAATTTTCGTGGCCGAGCGGCCGGATGATCGGCTGGCCCCAGATGCGCTGCTGCGTTTGGGCCGCGCATATCAGGCAGCGGGCATGTTCGACAAAGCCATCGACGCCTACGAGCGAAACCAATTCCGATATCCCAAGAGCCTGGCCGCGAGCAAATCGGCGGTGCCGTTGGCCGAGGCATATGTGGCCAAGGGTCCAGAATATTACGAGAAGGCGGAAACGACATTGCTCAGCGTCGTCGAGGACAATCCGCTGGTCGATCCTTCCGCCGAGGAATTTCGCCAATCACTCCGGGAATTGGCCCAACTCTACTATCGCACCCAGCGATACGAGGAAGCGATCGCAAGGCTTGAAGAACTCACCGAGCGATATCCCAACGACGCTCAGAAACCGCAGATGATCTTCATGATGGGCGACAGCTATCGCAAAAGCGCGGAATTGATCGGCGACAAGATCGCAACCTCGCAGCCCTCCAACGCCAGCGACATGGCCGAGGCCGTCTCCGCCCAGCGCGACCGCTGGACCAAGGCCCGCGCACTCTACGACCAAGTGATCGATCTCTACAAAGCGTCCGCTCCCGATTCCGATTTGGACAAGCTCTACCAAAAGCTGGCATATTTCTACCGCGCCGACTGCATGTACGACCTGGGGAATTACGAAGAGGCTATCAAGTTGTACGACTCGGCCGCTTTCAATTATCAGAACGATCCATCCTCGGTGTCGGCGTATGTGCAGATCGTCAACGCCTATTTTGCCCTGGGAAAACCCAAGGAAGCCGAAGCCGCCAACAACCGCGCCAAGTGGATGTTGCAGCACATGCCGCCCGAAGCCTTCGCCGATGGATCGTTCTCAATGCCCAAGAAATATTGGGATCAGTGGCTGCAATGGGCCAGCGCGTCCGGAATGTGGGAACAGTAAATGGAGTTTGAAATGGCGAGCGACAACGTCCTAACGGCCCTGATTCAACAAGTCGAATGCTATCGGCATCTGGCGAAGCTGGCGATGTCGCAGCACGATCATGTGCGCGCCTCCCGCACGGCCGATTTGCTCTCCGTGCTGGCGCAACGGCAGGAAATGCTCGACCAGATCGCCGATCTCGAACAAAGCGTTTCTCCGGCGAAAAAGCGGTGGGCTGAATATCTGAATGAATTGACGCCATCCGATCGCGTGGTGGCCGAGCAGATGATGGCCGAGTCGCGCAAGTTGCTCGAGGAAATCACCACGACCGACCGAAACGATGCGCTGGTATTGCAGCAGAGGAAATTAAATCTCGGCCGGGAGATCGGACTTGCCAACGCGGCCCGGCGATTCAACCGCCGCTACGCCGCCGCCGCTTACAGTCCGCGCGCCACGACTTTGGATATTCAAAGGTAACCCGATGACCACCATCGCCGAAATCTCTCTCCCACAGCCCCGCGCCAAAAATCTGCGCGTGGAAGATCTCGGCGAGATCATCCGGGAATACAACAAAGTCACCGAACGACTGCAGGAATCGCACGTCCAACTCGAGGCAACGGTGCAGGCGCTACGAAACGAACTCTCGGAGAAAAATCAGCAACTCGCGCGCCGGCAGCGGCTGGCGGCTCTGGGTGAAATGGCGGCCGGCATGGCGCATGAAATCCGCAATCCTCTCGGTGGGATTCAGCTTTATGCGTCCATGCTGGCCAAAGATTTGACCGATTCGCCCCAGCTTCTGCAACTGGTCAACAAGATTTCCACGGGGGTGAAGAGCCTGGACGCGCTGGTGGATCAGGTGCTGCATTTTACCCGGGAAATCCGTGCCAATCCGGCCGACTGCGATCTGGCGGATGTGGTGAATCAGGCAATCGAATTGGCCGGGCATCGGCTGGCGGGAATTCTCTGTCGGACCAGCGGACCGCGGCCGATGGCGGTGCGCGTCGATCGCCTGCTGCTGGGGCGAGCGATTCTGAATCTCCTCATCAATGCCGCCGAGGCGATGAATGAAAAAAGCCGCAAGGGCAAGAAGGGCGCGATCAAAATTTCCTGGTCGGCGTCCGGAGACGGACATTTTCGGATGTCGATCGCGGATGAAGGTCCGGGAATTCCCGCGCAGGTTATGGATCGCATTTTCAATCCGTTTTTCACGACCCGGGAGAGCGGCACCGGACTTGGATTGGCCATCGTGCATCGCATCGTCGAGGCGCACGAGGGAACCATCAACGTCACCAACCGCAGTGGCGGCGGGGCGGTGTTCGAGCTGAGAATTTGATCGGAGAATCTAAATTTGCTGGAGAACTGCTATGGCTCGCATTTTAATCGCGGATGATCAGGACATGATGCGTGATTCGCTGGCGGGAATTCTGGCCCGCGAGGGACACGAGGTGGTGTCGTGCACGGACGGATCGGTGGCGGCCGGACGATTGGGCGCCTCCCGCTTCGATCTGCTCATCACCGATCTGAAAATGCCCAAGATGACCGGCCTGGAATTGCTGGCCGAGGCCAAGCGCGTTTCGCCGGACATGCCGGTGGTTTTGATGACGGCCTTCGCATCGGTCGCCACCGCCGTCGAGGCGATGAAGTTGGGGGCTTACGATTACATCCAAAAACCTTTTGATGGCGAGCAGATCAAGTTGTTGGTGGATCGCACGCTGGAACACAGCCGATTGAAATTGGAAAACCAGGCGTATCGCAGCATGACCCAGATCGGCTCTCCGCGTCCAATCATCGGGACCGGCCCGGCGATGGATCAGGTGCGGCAGAAGATCGATCTTGTTGCCCGCAGCAATGCAACGGTGCTCATCCGCGGCGAAAGCGGCACCGGCAAGGAAGTCGTGGCGCGGGCGATTCATCTGGCGTCCCCCAGGCGCGAGCGGCCGATGCTGGCGGTGAATTGCGCAGCCCTTTCAGAGAATCTCCTCGAATCGGAATTGTTCGGCCACGAAAAAGGCGCGTTCACCGGCGCGGATAAATTGCGGCGCGGCCGATTTGAATTGGCCGATGGCGGGACACTGTTATTGGATGAGATCAGCGAAATTGCCGCGCCTTTGCAGGCGAAATTACTGCGCGTGCTGCAGGAAAATTGCTTCGAGCGCGTCGGCAGCAGTCTCACGCAGCAGGTGGATGTGCGTGTGATTGCCACGACCAATCGCAATCTGGAAAAATGCGTGGAAGAAGGCGAATTTCGGAGGGATTTGTTCTATCGGCTCAACGTGGTGCCCATCGAAATTCCCCCACTGCGAAATCGGCTGGAGGACATTCCGGAATTGTGTCGGCATATTTTGCATCAGGCGAGCAAACGCGAGAAGACGGTGTTTCGGCACATCGAGCCGGAGGCGATTCGATTGCTGCAAAATTACGACTGGCCGGGAAACGTGCGGGAATTGCAAAATATTCTTGAGCGCGCCGCGGTCTTGGAAAGCGAACCAGGTTTGGTCCGCGCGCCGACAATTGAGCCGTGGCTCAAGCAGCCGGTCATGGCGCCCGTGGCCGAAGGATTGGCCGGGCGGCCATTGGCCGACATCGAGAAACAGGTCATCCTCAGCACGCTCCAACAGTTCAAAGGCCATCGCGTCCGCACCGCCACCGCCCTGGGAATCGGCGTGCGGACACTGGGCATGAAACTGAAGCGCTGGCGGGAAGAAGAGGCTCCGGAAACTCTGGCGCGCGCGGGATGAAAGACGCGGAGAAGAGGATTGACCGCCAAGACGCCAAGACGCCAAGACGCCAAGTTAGGAAAATACGCCAAGAATTGAATTCAAATTCGAAATTGATTTCTCCCCTTGGCGTATTTTCTTCCTTGGCGTTCTCGGCGTCTTGGCGGTTCATCCCTCTTCGAATTCCGAGTGCTCCTTCACCGCAGGAGATCGATGATCCCCAACGTACCCAGCACGACGCTGATGATTCCGTTGGTGGTGAAGAAGGCCAGATTGGCTTTGGACAAATCGGTAGGACTGACCAGAGATTGTTCGACGATCAACAGCAAAATCGCAGCGAAGGCGCCGATGGCGTAGAGCCAGGAAAATGCGGGAGTCAGCACGCCCAGCAGGACGATCATGATCGCGCTGAAAAGGTGCGTCGCGCGGCTGAGGCGGAGGGCGTTGGCAATGCCGAGTTTAGCGGGGACGGAAAAGACGCCGGTCTGGCTGTCGCTCTCGAAATCCTGACAGGCGTAGATGATATCGAAGCCAGCCGTCCAACTCAGAACGGCGGCGAACATGATGATCGGTGGCCAATTCATCCGTCCGGCGATGGCCAACCATGCGCACACCGGCGCGAGCGCCAATGCCATGCCGAGGTAATAATGACACAACTCGCTGAAGCGTTTGATCAGCGGATATGCCGACAGAAATGCCAGCACCGGCAACGCCAGAATCAGCGGCCAGGGATTGCGGTAGAGGATTTCAAACAGCCCGGTGGATGCGACGAATATCAAACAGCAGATCACCAACACGGCGGAGAAAAATCGGCGAGACAACAAACCCGCGGGAATCGCCCGGCGGGCGGTGCGTGGATTGCGCGCATCCAAAGCCGCATCGAGCAATCGGTTGGCCGACATCGCCACGGTTCGCGCGGTGATCATGCACAAGATGATGAGTCCAAGTTTTCCCCAGACCCAGGAATTCGGATACGTCTTGCCAGCCAACACGGCGCTAAGCAGCGCCCACGGCATCGCAAAGACGGTGTGCTGAATCTTGATGTCCGATGCAAACACCCGCAGGCGCGATGGCAATCCGCGCGGCGGGGGATCGACGAAATTCAATCCCGCACTGGTCATGGATCGATCCGCATCGGCGGGCGAACGGTGCGCGGATCCCAACGAGTATCCATCGAATGAGCGACACCCACCAAATCCAGCAATTTCCCCGCCACAAAATCCACCACATCCGTCACCGATTGCGGATTCAGATAAAACCCCGGATTGGCCGGAGCGAGTATCACGCCGGCGTCGCTGAGGATTTTGTAATTGTTCACATCGATCGGCGAGAGCGGCATCTCCCGATGCACGAGGATCAGCCGGCGGCGTTCCTTCAGCGTGACGGCGGCCGCGCGCGAAATCAGATTATCCCCGAGCCCGTGCGCCACTTCGGCCAACGTGTTGCTGCTGCATGGCACGATCACCATTCCCTGATGCAAAAAGCTCCCGCTCGCCAGCTTGGCTCCGACATCGTTGTAATTGTAGAGCGTGATGGTGTGCGATCCCGTTCCAGCCAGCGCGGCCGGATCGACCGCCTCCATCCCCAGCTCATCATGCAACAACCGCCTGCCCAGCGGCGAGACGACCAGATGCACATTCACACCCCCCGCCACGAGGCCTTGAATCAACCGCTGAGCGTACATCGCTCCACTGGCGCCGGTGATGGCGGTGACGATATCCATCATGCGAATGATATCTAAACGAGGAAAGGTTTTGAAGCCTCGACTGACTCATCATCGATGTAAAAATGTTCCAAATTTAATGGAATATTTTGCATGGAAAGTTGTACTAATTGATGATGGAAACTCTGTTTGGGCTGCGAATTAACCGGGCGTGTCAAAATGTCATGGACAAATGCAACGAAATGCAACAAATTGCATCATTTACCCCCCCCTCCCCCCATCCGAACCGGTCATTCTGACGCGGGGAAATCTTGGCGGGCGAGTCCACGCAATCTACCCGTGTTTTCGGCCTCGGTAACAGACAGAAATTCCGAAAGTGAGCGGCTTTTGCACGATGTCGGAAAATCCATTGGCGGCCATCATCTCGGACATGATCTGGGGATTGATGAATGTGTTGACGCTCTGCGGAAGATATTTGTACGCCCCGGTGCGATCGCCGCTGATCCAAGTGGCGGTGCGCGGGAGGATGTGGCGGAAATAGAGGTTGTATCCGTGGCGAAGAATCGGGTTTGTGGGGAGAGAAAATTCCAGAATGATCAGCCGGCCTTCGGGTCGCAGCACGCGATGGAATTCTTGCATTGCCGCTGCCGGGTCGGCCACGTTGCGGATGCCGAAGGCGATGGAGAGAACATCGCAACTGCTATCTTCCAGCGGCAATGCCTGCGCGTCGCCGTTGATCCAGAGGATTTTTCGGTCGCGCGCTTTTTGCCGGGCGAGAGGGAGCATCTCGTAAGTGAAGTCGATGCCGATCACTTGGCGGGGGTTGGAAAGTTTCTCGGCAAATGCCAGGGCCAGATCGCCGGTACCGCAGGCGACATCGACGACTTGATCCGTTGGTTTCACATCCGCCATGCGCACGGCGGCGCGACGCCAGGCTTGATCGCGCCACAAACTATGCAGGCGATTGTTGAGATCGTAGGACGGCGCGATGGCGGCGAACATCTGCTGCACCCGCCCGCGCTTGTCTGCCACGGTGTGCGGGTTGGCCAACAGATTGTCGTCCCAAACGGAAGTTGTCGGCGGGCCGGGCATCGGGGCCAATTATACGGCCAGACCGATGCGCGTGCTCATGCGGTGCGTGGATGCCGGTGCAAGCGTGACAGCATAATCCAGCGCGTTGGCGGCCTCAAGGCAAACCATCGACACCCACTCATCATCCCCAAAATCCGGCATGGACATCGCCTTGGCGGCCCAGGGATTCCAGAGCACGCTGACGGCCGAATTCTCCTTTTCGATGCGAATCGTCCGCTTCATCACCGGGTCTTCGATGGTGCATGCACTTTGCGTGTTGAGATAAGCGCGATCCGTCTCGCCGGCGATGCGAATCGGAGTTTCCACCTGTTTTCGATGTTGCCCCGAAGCCGTGCGATCGGCGTATTCGACGTCCTTCAAACCATTCACGGCGATCTTCCGCACGTCGCCCACATGAATGTAAGTATGCAAAGCTTCTTCAAATTCCATCGGTTGTTGCGAGAGATTTTTGATCTCCAGCGTCGCATCCAAAGTTTTGCCGATGATGACGATCAATCGGAGTCGGACTGTAAATGGCCAAAGCTTGAGCGTCTCTTCATCGGTTGTGAACGTCAGTGCGATTCGCACCGAGCCATCGGCGCGGGCATCGCAGGATTCGATTTGCCATTCGCGAAGTCGCGCAAATCCATGTGGCGGCGTGCGCGGTTGGCCACGCCCAGCGCCAAACCAGGGAAACACCAGCGGAATGCCCCCACGAATCGGCTTGCCCGACTCAAACATGCTCTGACGGCTGAGAAACAAAATCGGCTCCGCATCGCGCGGCTGAAAGTGCGTGATGTGCGCGCCATGCAAATACATTTCCGCCTGGGCAAGATCGGATTCGACCAGCAAGCGGGTCAATCCACCCCGGCCCGGCTCGATGCGCACAATGCGGGGAATGGCAAACCGTTTGGATATCTCGGAAATGTCGGACATTCTTTGCGCTCTCCTTCCCAGAACCCGTTGACACCCATTGATCCACGATCACGAATTCGGCGGCTTGGGCGGCAATTCAAAATAGAATGTCGCTCCGCCGGTCGGATTATTTTCTGCCCACAATTTCGCGCCCAGCAAATCGACGGCTTGAAGGGCAATGTGCAGGCCCAGTCCCGTCCCCGCTTGTCCGTGGGCCGCGCCGCGCACGAACGGCTGAAACACCTCCCGTATTTTGTCATCGGCAATTCCCGGTCCATCATCGGAGACGCCAACCCTGCACCCGCCATCCGCCAACGGCTCGGCGACCATGCGAACGCCGCCCTTGGGTGTATATTTGATCGCGTTGCTCAACAGATTTTGCAGAACCAGCACGATCAACTCACGGTCGCTGGGAATTTCGGGGACTTCCGAAGCCTGCACGTGCAACGCCAGGTTCTTCTCCTCGGCCAATCTCTGGAAATGATTGGCAGCATCGTTCACCAACTGTCCGACATTCACCGGGGCGATTTTGACTTCAATCTTGCCGCGACGGAATCGCTCGGCCTGGAGAAAGCGGTCCATTGTTCCAACGGTCATGAAAATCGCCCGCCGCAAACTGTCCAGATCGCTCAGCGATTCCTGGACTTGCGGGACGCCGGCCAGTTCGCGGCGGAGTACTTCCACCACCAGCAAAATGGCATTGAGATTGCCCCGCAGATCGTGGCTGAGGAACGAAAGATATTTGCTGAACGCCTCGGAGCCGGCTTTGATTTCGTCCTGCTGAAAGTTGACGAAAGTTTCGACCGATCGGCGTGTCGCCGCGTCGAGGCCGGCGTGGAGGCCGATCGATTCTTCCAGCGACAGTGCCCGGCCGAGGGCGCCGGTCACTTCGTTCACGATCACGGAACGCAGGATGCCGTACTCGACAAGCAGTTCGCTGAGGTTATAGCTTTGATGAAATCGGCAGACGCCGTGCCGGCGCGAATCGACCAGGAAATTTTTCTGCATCGCGCCATCCGTGGAGACGATCGTGACGGCCAAATCTTCCAGCGTTTTGGGGAGATCATCAAGCAACTCAGCAAGGGTGAGTTCGTCGGCGTGGGGGAGCGCTTCCTTGGCAAGCGAGCGGAAGCGATCCAGAATTTTGGCCGAGCGGTCGCGCAGTGCCGCTGCCAGTTCGGGAAAACTTCGCCTCATCAGAAGGTCCAATGATGGGTTCTCCATTTGCTCCCAATCTTCCGCCCCACGGCCCGGTCTTAACATTGCGAACCTTGCGGGATTATTGGCAACCAACGCGTCAAAGCAAGCGGGCGACGCCTTTGGCATCGGAGCATCCAATTGGCTACACTCAGCGGGCTGGTTTGTGCGAAAAGCGGCAGGAGATTTTGCATTGAAAGAGCACATTTCAACCTTTCAGTCAGGTGGTATTTCTCAGATCACTCATGCGCTGGGGCTTGCGCAGATGCAGGTGCGACGATTAATCGAGAATCATCCCGGGTTTTATCCGCTCTACACCGAGCGGGGCCGTTGGAAGCACGACAAACCAGCCTGGACGCATTGGTGTGACGGTTTTTTGCCGGGAATGATGTGGATTTTCCTCGAATCGGGCGTGGCCGACGATGCCGGATATTGGCGGAAAATGGCCGAGAAATATTCCAGCGACCTGGAGCATCGCAAGGAAGACCGGGATGTGCACGACCTGGGATTTATTTTTTATCACGGGACTTACAAGCGGTGGTTTGATGCCACGGTGCGCGAGGGCAAGCCGAATGCAAAGCTGAATGATGTGGTGATCCGCGCCGGGCAGGTTCTGGCGATGCGATTCAAGAAGAACGGCAATTATCTGCGGTCGTTCATTAGCGATGAATCATTGTTCATCGACATTATGATGAACGTGCCGGTGATTTTTTATGCGGCTGGGCAAACTGACGACCGGCAACTGCTGGACGTGGCGATGAAACATTGCCTGACCACCCGGCGGACGCTGGTGCGCGGGGATGGCAGCACATCGCACGAGGGGATTTTCGATTTGAACACGGGCGAATTTTTGCGGCAGACGACGCATCAGGGATATCGCGGCGACAGTGCATGGAGCCGGGGATTGACGTGGTCATTGTATGGATTTGGAACGTGTCACGAGCTGCATGCCGATGCGAGATTTCTGCAAACCGCGGAGATGAACGCGCAATTTTATCTGGAGAACACGCCGTCCGATGGCGTGCCACCCTGGGATTATGATGCGCCGGAATCGGGGAAACTTTCGCGGCATCAGCCCGACAGCAGCGCGGCGGCTATCGCAGCTTGCGGATTGTTCAATCTCGCAAAACTCTCGCCGGACGCGGGGCGGGCGCGGAAATATCGGGAAGCGGCGTTGAACATCGTGAACACACTGACCAAGCCGCTGTATTTGGCGACGGACGATCCCAATTGGGAAGGTATCCTGAAGCGCGGCGTTTACCACATTCATAAGGGATTGGGCGTCGATGAGAGCGTAATGTGGGGCGAATTCTTTTTCGTAGAAGCGCTGGCCAAAGCGCTGGCTGCACTGCGCGAGACACGATCGTGAGTGATTCTCCCGGTTCCCCGCCAATTTTGACCAACGAGCCGCCGGACGATCAGCGGCCGGCATCGTCGTCTCCGCCGATTTCTTCCCCTTTAACTCCCATGCCGGATTTGCGCGATCCCTATGCGGCCCTGCGATTTCGGGATTTTCGGCTCTACAACATGGGTTGGATCATCGCGGTCATCGGCGAGCAAATTTTGGAAGTGGCGGTTGGATGGGATTTGTATCAGCGGACTCACAATGCTTTGACGCTTGGCTGGGTGGGATTGGTTTCGGCGATTCCCGTGATCGCGCTGGCTTTGCCGGCCGGTCATCTGGCGGATCGCATGGATCGGCGGCGGATTGTGCTGGTGATGCGAGTCACGTGGGGATTGTGTGCGCTGGCCTTGGCATGGATCGCGCACGTTGCGGGGCCGATCCCAATTATCTATGGAATGTTGTTTGTCGCCGCGATTGCCAAGGCGATCGGCGGGGCGGCGCGCTCGGCGATGCTGCCGTCGCTGGTGCCGCCGGAATATTTTCCCAATGCGATCAACTGGAACAGCAGTGGATTTCAGATCGCCGCGATGACCGGCCCGGCGATGGGCGGATTCATCCTGATCTTCAGCAGCACGGCGGCGTATCTGGTTTCGGCGGCGTGTGCGGCGGCATTTGTGATCGCGCTGGCGCTGATGAACACGCGGGGCAATGCCGTGTCGCGCGAACCGGCGACGCTGAAAAGCCTGGTCGCCGGCGTGCGGTTCGTGGCGCGCACTCGCATCATTTTGGCGATCATCACCCTGGATTTGTTCGCCGTTCTTCTCGGCGGGGCGACGTATTTGCTGCCGGTTTTTGCGAAGGATATTTTGCACATCGGTTCGTTCGGCTTCGGCGCCTTGCGAGCCGCGCCGGCGCTGGGGGCGGTGTCGATGGGAATGCTCGTGGCCCACTTGCCGCCGATGAAACGCGCCGGGCGCGCGTTGCTTTGGTCGGTCGCCGCGTTCGGCGTTGCGACGATCGTCTTTGGACTTTCACGAAACGTCGGCCTGTCACTTGTCATGCTGTTTTTTACCGGGGCGTTCGACAATATCTCGGTCATCGTTCGACATACGCTCGTGCAGGTGCTGACGCCGGATTCGATGCGCGGCCGCGTGTCGGCGGTTAATAATGTGTTCATCGGGGCCAGCAATGAATTGGGCGGATTCGAAAGCGGTTTAACGGCTCGACTCTTCGGCCCCATTACGTCGGTCGTGGGTGGAGGGATTGGGACGATTCTCGTTGTGATCGCCGTCGCGCTGATCTGGCCGGAGGTGATGAAATTTGGGTCCCTGGTGGATGCGCGGCCGATGGAGGAAGTGAAAGTGGGATTTGAAGTTGTGGTGCCGCCGGAGAAGGGCGGGAAATAATCCGACTACGTTCGGCTAACCACTAAAGTGGTTAGCCCGGTGAGTGCTTTTCTTTTATTGTTTCTTCTTTCCGTTGCCCGTGTGGCAGGTCCATTCTACGCCTTGCTTCTCGTAATAGAATTGGTGGTAATCCTCGGCGGGATAGAATGGGCCGGCGGGGACGATTTGTGTGACGATGGGGCCGACGTAATCACCACTGGCATTACGGCGGGCTTTTTCGGCTTCGGCCAGGGCCTTTTGTTCCGGAGTGTGATAGAAAATCACGCTACGGTATTGCGTCCCGAAATCGGGACCCTGCTGGTTGACCGTCGTGGGATCGTGGTTCTCGAAGAAGACATTCAGCAATTGCTGGTAGGTGACGATCTTGGGATCGAATTGAATATCCACCGATTCGGCATGGCCCGTGAGATCGGTGCAGACATCTTCATAACTGGGGTTGCTGGTGCTGCCGCCGGTGTAGCCGACGCGGGTGTGAATCACGCCGGGGATTCGCTCGAAGGTGGACTGCGTGCCCCAAAAGCATCCGGCAGCGAAGGTGGCGGTTTCGTAATTCATATTCGACTCCCATGTGGTCGCTGTGTTAATCCCTTTGATACCCGGCTGGTCTTGGCCACGGACCAAGACCCATAGAACCCCGATGACGCAGATTGCCATGACAATCGTCAATGTCCGAATCATGTTTTCCTCCATCGCACATTATAGCGCTGTTGCATTATAATGATGTAACCAACGTCGGCGCGATTTTCATGCAAGAGAGCCAAATAAAGTCAAAAATCACCGGGGCGCTACGAGAATTTGTTGAACTCGATCTGCGGCGGTCGTATCTGGTCATCGGTGGGATGATCCTGGTCGGCATCATCGTGAACATATTTGTCACCAAGGGGTGGACCGTTTGGCCATTTATCGGGGCGGCCAGCGTTTTGGTGGTCATATCCGAGGCGGCCCAGCGAAATGGGCAGGGCGTGCCGCCACTGCAAGTCTACGGCTTTTTCTTTGGCGCGGTTGCGGTGTGGATCATCATAGTGCTGGTGCTGAGCGTGTTAAACCCGTTCATCGTGCTGGCGGCGACGGGAGCGTTGGGATTCTATGCGGCCAAAGGCGGGATCACTGAATATCAGCGGCGGGCCAAAATCGACGCATTACGCAAAGCCGGCCGATGCATTCATTGCGGGGAACTTTACGATCCCAAGAGCGAAATTTGCGAGAATTGCGGAGACGAAGCCAATCCGGAGGACACCCGTCTGGCGCGCGTGGCGGCGGTGGCGCGGCAGAACCGCAATCCCGCCAAGGCCCGCGCCGCCCTGAACCAACCGCCCGCCGGCGCTTCGGCGAAACAGAAGGAGCAGGCCCTGCTTGCCCGCGCCCGCCAGAGTCGCCCCGGCCGAAAAAAATGAGGATCAACCGTGAATGACCGCACCATTTCCGCGCTGGCCGACTACGCCGATGCGATGCTTGCCGCCCGTCGCGCCAAAAATCTTCTCTTCCTGGTGATCCTGCTGATTCTGCTCTCGCAAATCTCGATATTTTTGATCGGGCGATATCAGATCGACTTCTCCGAAGCCAACAATCGAGACGATTTTCTACGTTATTGGATTGGCGTGACGGATTTTTTGGGGATCATCGCGCCGGTGGTGCTGGGTGTGGATTTGCTGCTGATCCTGGCAATCATGCTGGTGGGACGATTGATCGGCGTGGCGAATCTCGTCTGGGCATTTTTGTGGTGCGTCGTCCTGGCGATTTTGCTGTTTCCGTGGCAGGCGTTTTTGATCAATGCAACATTCACTTCGCCGGAGTTCAGAATTCCCGGCGTGTTGTACAATTGGGCGGAATTGATTCTGCGAGTCCGCGAGCACGATAGCGGCTGGAAGTTGGTCGGCTTATTCTGGGCGCGACTTGTCGGGTTTCCGGTGGTGGCGCTGGCGGTGCTTCTCAAAATTCAAATGGGCAGCCGCCGCGGCATGCGATTGGCATTGGGCGAAGCGCCTGCTCCAGTCGACGTTTCCGTTGGCCGATAAGTCGGCGTAGGCAAGTCTGTATTTCGTTATGCGAGAAGAACGCGGGACAATCAGCGGTGATGTCGTGGTGTACGAGCTTTTCACCCTCTGGGGAAAAGTCGCCGGCAATATCACCGTCGTCGACGGCGGAAAACTCTACATGCGCGGCAGTGTCTATGGCGACATCAACGTCGCCCCCGGCGGCCGAGCGCATATCTTCGGCAATGTGCAGGGAAATGTCGAAGTCCAAACCGGTGGCAAACTCGTCCATAGCGGCGTGATCGGCGGCGATCTCACCAATCTCGGCGGAAGAATCCACGTCGATCTCCAATCCAAGGTCATGGGCAAGATCAAGACTAAGGAAGGCGAGACCAATTTCGAAACGCCGATGCGGTTGCCGAAGGATTGATCCGCCTCACGCAGATTATCAGACACGTTTAACCGCACCCAAACTCACCCCTATATCCGGCCGATGTCCTGCTTATGCGGACCTTGGCGACCGATCGTGAGATCGGGCACGGCGACTATTTTCTTCGATTTCTCGGAATCGCCCTCCTGGGGTACGCCGTTATCGGAAAGGGATTCGCCTACATCGGTGTTCCGCCGCTTTATATCGGGGAAATGGTTTTGGCCTACGGCGTGTTCGCGCTTTGCATGTCCGAAAACTGGAGCCGTGTGCTGCGAACCGGCTGGGTCTGGCCGCTGCTGGCGTATATGGCTTGGGGATTGATTCGGACGGTTCCCTACATTTCGATTTATGGACCGGATGCGTTGCGCGACGCGGCCATTTGGATCTGGGGATTATTCTCCATCGTCATCGCCAGCCTCCTCGCCTGTGAACCCCGCCGGCTGCTGACACTCGAACGATATTTCCGAGTGTTTGCCAAAATATTTATCATCGTCGCTCCGATCACTTATTGCATCTACGTGTTCTATCCCGAAGCGGTGCCGGACGCGCCCTGGGCGGATGTGCCGCTGATTCTCATCAAGGGCGGCGATGTCGTGGTGCATCTGACCGGCATCTTCGCTTTTGCCGTACTGCTGGGCGGCTTGAATCCAATTTTCATCGTCGCCGGCCTGATCATCGACCTGGGCGCGACCTTCACCGGTCGCGCGGCCATGGTCACTTTTGGCATGGGCTCAGTCATCCTCGCCTGTATGCGGCCGAAATCCCCCATCATCCGCGGTGTGTTTGCCACGCTTTTGCTCGGCGTCGCCATCATGTGGATTTATGACATCCACATCAAAAGTTCGCACGAACCGTTCCGGGAGATTTCCGCCGACCAGATTTTTCAGAATGTCCAGAGCATTTTCACCAACTCCGACAACCAGGACCTGGCCGGCAGCAAGGAATGGCGCCTGCTCTGGTGGGACACCATCTTTAACTACACCATACACGGAAAATATTTCTGGACCGGCAAAGGCTTCGGCGTCAACCTTGCGGATGATGACGGATTTCAGGTCGAAGAGGATCACAGTTTGCGCAGCCCGCACAACGGCCATCTCACCCAGCTCGCTCGCGGTGGCGTGCCGGGGTTGGCGCTCTGGATCGTCTGCCATCTCACCTGGCTCTATTGGATGATCGACAGCGCGGTGCGCGCCCATCGTAGCGGGCAAACCCGATGGACCTCGCTGTTTGTCTTTCTGATTATTTATTGGGCCGCTTTCATGACCAACGCGGCGTTCGACGTCTATCTGGAAGGTCCCACGGGCGGAATCTGGATGTGGACGGTTTATGGCGTCGGGCTGGGCGCGCTCTGGATTTACCGCAAATGCCCGGAGAGTTTCGAGCCGAAAGAAATCGAAGCGGAGCCGGCGCGGGAGATCGCCGAATCCGCGACAGAGCCGCAAGAGGAGGCCGTCCCAACCGCATAAAGCGGCGGATTCGCCCATGTACCCGGAAACAAAAGAAAATCCTCCGCATCGAGCTGTGATCGAATTAGCAACCCAATTGCGCATGGTGGATATTTTCGGGCACAGAAGCGCCATGCCCCAAACGAATACGACCGATAATCTGCGCGCCGCCAATGGACAACCGACCGGCGGCCGAAACGTGAAGTACCTCGAAGGTCTGCGCGGTTTGGCGGCGCTGTGGGTGGTGCTGGATCACATTTTCAGGTTCACGCTGGTCGGCACGCAGATGACCGGCTGGCAGGCGATCGTCCGTGACACACTGGGCTGGATTCTGCAGGGGCGCGTGTGCGTGGATCTCTTCATTGTTCTCTCCGGATATCTGCTCATGCGGCCGGTGGTCTCGGCGGGTACCGGCCAATTGCCGGGAGGGAGATGGGATTATATCAAACGCCGGGCGCGACGAATTCTTCCGCCGTATTACGCTGCATTACTGATTAGCATCGGCATCATCGCGCTTGTCCCCGCGCTCAATGGCACGCTCGCCCCGGAATGGGCTGATGCCGTTCCCGCCTGGGGAACGCACATGATCCTCGCGCATTTGTTCCTGGTTCATAATCTTTCCTATCATTGGGCGTCGAAAATCAATCCGCCGTTCTGGACCATCGCCACCGAATGGCAAATTTACTTTCTGTTTCCAATTCTTCTGCTGCCGATCTGGCGGCGGATGGGAAATATCGGCGTGATTTTCTGCGCACTGGCCGTCGGGCTGGGTGGATTCCTCATTCTCGGCAAAGGCCATGCGACCGCTCCGTGGTATCTGGGATTATTCGCAATGGGAATGGCCGCGGCTGCGACGGATCGGCCCAATCGCAAACGCTGGCGGTTCCGCACCGTTTCGCTCATGCTCATATTCGCTATCCTCACGGCCGAATGCGCTGCGGGAAAACTTCGCTTCATCACCACCAACGGAATCGAAGGACTCTGGCCGTACAACTGGGCATTCGACACCCTCGCCGGCGCGGCCGCGGCTTGTTTGCTCGTTTACACCAAGGCGCTGACCAATCGCCCCCATCATTGGCTGATTCGCAATCTCTCCCGCCCATCGGCGGCGTGGCTGGGCGCGGTCTCTTACAGCCTCTATCTCATTCACGATCCGCTGCTGGCGCTGGCAAAACTCGGATTGAATCAAGCCCAATTTGGCCCCTACGCCCAATACCTCTGCATGACCTTCATTGGCGTGCCGATTGTGCTGGCGATCACCTGGCCGTTCCACTTGCTCTTTGAGCGGCCGTACATGAACAGCCGCCGCCCGCAGGCGATTTGTGAACCGGTGCTGGAGGCTTTACCATCGCGCCATGGGCAGCGCGACCTTCTCAGACTTCCTGAAACTGTTGGAACGTGAGGGCGAGCTGGCGCGAATCTCCGCGCCGGTCGATCCCAAGCTCGAAATCGCCGCCATCTGCGATCGCGTCTGCAAAACACCCGCCCCCCACGGACACGATGAAGTCGATCAATCCCCCATCGGAAAACTCGGCGGCAAAGCGCTTTTGTTCCAAAGCATCAAAGGCTCGAACATTCCGGTTGCGATCAACACATTCGGATCATACTGGCGAGTGAATCAGGCGCTGGGCACGGCGAACTTGAAGGAACTGGCCGATCGCGTGCAGGCGCTGGTGAAGCCGGAAATCCCCACGACTCTGATGGAAAAAATGAAGAAGCTTCCGGACCTCCTGAAGCTTGGGACATTTCCACCCAAGACGGTGCGCAGCGGGATTTGTCAGGAAGTCGTACTGGAAGGGGATCGCGCGGATTTGAATCGCCTGCCGCTGATTCAGTGCTGGCCGCTCGATGGAGATTTGGACAGCGGCCAGGTCTCGGATATCGCCGCTGCTGAAAAAATCACCGAGCGCGGCACCGGCCGATACATCACCCTCGGCGGCGTCTTCACCCGCAATCCCGAAACCGGCGACCGCAACATCGGCATGTACCGCGTCCAGCAATTCGGCCCGCGCAAATGCGCCATGCACTGGCACATGCACCACGACGGCGCGCGACATTTTCGCATGTACCAAAGTCGCGGCGAAAAAATGCCGCTGGCCATCGTGCTGGGTGGCGAAAGCGTGCTGCCCTACGCCGCCACCGCGCCGCTGCCGCCGGGAATCGAGGAATTGCTTTTTGCTGGATTTTTGAATGGGCGCGGAATTGAGCTGGTTCCCTGTCGGACGATTCCACTGGATGTCCCCGCCAATGCGGAGATCGTCATCGAAGGATTTGTCGATCCGAATCAGAAATTGATGGAAGGCCCGTTCGGAGATCACACCGGATTTTACAGCCTGGCCGATCTCTATCCCGTATTTGAAGTCACCGCGATCACGCACCGCAAGGACCCGATTTATCCGACGACAATCGTCGGCAAACCGCCGATGGAGGATTATTTTCTGGGGAAGGCGACCGAGCGGATTTTCCTTCCGCTGCTCCGGACGATCGTGCCGGATATTTTGGATTATAACCTGCCGCCCGCCGGCGTTTTTCACAATTGTGCGTACATCAAAATCCGCAAGGAATATCCGTACCACGCCCGGCGGGTCATGCACGCCATCTGGGGCGCGGGGCAGATGAGCTTTACGAAATTCATTATCGTCGTGGATGAAAATGTGGATGTGCAGAACGAACAAGATGTGCTGTTCCATCTGTTCTCCAATTGCGATCCGCAGCGCGACATGGAGATCGCTCATGGCCCCGTGGATATTCTCGACCACGCCAGCCCGGAGATGGGCGCGGGGAGCAAAATTGGATTTGATGCCACCGTGAAATTGCCGGCCGAGGGGAAAACTCGGACCTGGCCCAAGGAATTGACGATGGATCAGGCGACAAAAGATTTGGTCGAGAAACGCTGGAAGGAGTACGGCATCAATTGATCCGCATCTGCGAAATTCTCGATCCGGAATTGCGTGCGCGGATTGTCCAGGCGCTTGCCGAGCGACGCGGATGTTCAGCGTCGGCGATTCCGCAGTGGTTTGAATTGGATGACGCCGACTATGTGGATTTGCTCAATGATTTGCGGGAGAAGGAATCGCCGCCGGAAAAGCCGAAAGATTTCAGAATGTAATCCCGCATTTCCCCTTTTCCGGTACTCCGACAGATAAAGGGGACAGATAAAGGGGACACGACCCTTTATATAAAGGGTCGTGTCCCCTTTATCTCTCTCTTCACGCATTCCAGTAGGGCCTCATGTAATTTTTTCGTGGCCGCGCCGCATTTTCCCTGACCGATGTAGCGATCATTCCAGCGCGCCACCCAGGAAATTTCCCGTGTCGTGCTCGTGATGAACAATTCATCCGCTCGCCGGGCTTCTTCTTCTCGCCAGGATCGTTCGTCTGGTTCGAGGCCCACTGATGGAGCGAGTTCCAGCAGCAGGGCGCGCGTGATTCCCGGGAGGACTTTGCTTCCCACCGGATGGGTCACCAGCCGTTTGCCGATCACGGCGAAAATGTTGCTCGCGGAACATTCGGTGACCTGACCATTGTCGATGAACACCGCTTCGTCCGCCCCGGCGGCGATGGCCTGATTCTTCGCCAACACATTCGGCAACAGCGCGATCGACTTGATCCAGCAACGCTTCCATCTTTCATCGGGCACCGCGAGCAATTTGACACCTTCTCCCCTCCCCGGCTCGGGCACCGGCGGCAAAGGGCGGGCGTAAAATAGCAGTGTCGGTGGAACATTCGGAAAGACATGATTCCTCGCCGCCGCGCCGCGTGTCAGTTGCAGATAAATCATTCCCTCATCGACGTCAGAGCGCGGCAGGAATTTGTTGATCTGCTCCATGAGCGCCTCCCGCTCCATCGGCAATTTCAATTCGATCCCCGCCGCCGACTGTTTCAGCCGCTGCATGTGCTCGGCCAGCATGAACGGTTTTCCCCGATAAATGCGGATAACTTCGTATACCCCATCGGCGAACTGAAACCCGCGGTCTTCGACGCCGATGCGGGCGCTGGACCAGGGCATGATCTCGCCGTTGAGCCAGATGATGTCGGCCATGGCGGCAAACGGTATCGACTCGCCAAATTCGGAGCAAGCGAAGGGAACGAAAAGTTAATTCTTCGGCGGTTCTTTGGCTTTCAGCCACGGCATCATTTTTCGCAGGCGTCGGCCAACGACTTCGACGGGGTGTTGGTTGTCCTGCTCGTAGAGGCGTTTGAAATTCTTCATGCCGCCCTCGTATTCCGCGCGCCATTCCTTGGCGAATTGGCCGGTGGTGATCTCGGAGAGAATCTTCTTCATCTCGGCTTTGACCGCCGGCGTGATGACGCGCGGGCCGCGGGTGAGATCGCCATACTCGGCGGTGTTGCTGATGGAATAGCGCATGTAATCCAGGCCGCCGACGTAGATCAGATCGACGATCAGTTTCACTTCGTGGACGCATTCGAAGTACGCCATTTCCTCGGGATAACCGGCTTCGATGAGTGTTTCGAATCCGGCCTTGATGAGCGCGGAAAGTCCGCCGCAGAGGACGGCTTGTTCGCCGAAGAGATCGGTTTCGCATTCGTCCTTGAAAGTGGTTTCGATGACGCCGCTGCGAGCGCCGCCGATACCGCGCGCCCATGCGAGGCCGATGGATCGGGCTTTGCCAGTGGCATCCTGATGGACGGCGAGCAAACACGGAACACCGCCGCCGCGCTCAAATTCGCTGCGCACCAGATGGCCGGGGCCTTTGGGAGCGACCATCAGGACATCCACATCCTTGGGCGGCACGATGGTTTTGAAATGAATATTGAATCCGTGCGTCGCGCCTAGCGCTTTGCCCGCTTTCAGATGCGGCGCGATGCTCTTGGCATAGACGCCTGGCTGCACTTCGTCCGGCAATGTTGCGATGATCAGATCGGCGGCCTTCACTGCATCCTCGACACTGAGCGGATCGAACCCATGTTGAATTGCCAAGCGGCCATTCGCGCTGTCTTGGCGATTGGCCACGATCACCTTGATTCCGCTGTCGCGCAGATTCAACCCGTGGGCATGACCCTGCGATCCAAACCCTAAAATCGCCACCGTTTTTCCGACAAGGGCATCCAGCGGGGCATCGTTTTCGTACACCATCTTCAGCGGTTGGGGCATAAAAAATCCTCTCAAAAATCGGAGGGACGATGGTAGTGGGGTGCTTCGGGACTGTCAAAAGAGGCTTCTCTCCCTTCACACCTTTCTCCTCTCCCTGTAAATTCAGCCCGATGCCTCAGCCGTACGGATATACGCCTGTCCTCACCGATGTCTATCGCAATGTTCGCCGGGTTGTCGAGCGGGTGCGGTATCGTGGCGACACGGTCTATTGCCCCGTGTGCGACAAATCTTTTTCCAACTGGTGGCACAACGAAACCTACGGCATGTGCCCATTCTGTCGATCCTGTGCCCGCCATAGATTCATGTGGGTCTACATGCAGCGAGTGGATGGGCCATGGAAAAAAGAGGGATGCAAAATGCTCCTCTTCGCCCCGGATTGGGGCATGGAACGGCAACTGCGGCGGCAGGGGAATATCCAATTAACCACCGCCGACATCTGCGCCCCGGAGGCCGATCTTAAAATCGACATCACCGCGATGGCTCTTCCCGATGCATCGTTCGATGGAATCATCTGCTCACACGTTCTGGAGCATGTACCGGACGATCACGCCGCATTCCGCGAGATGCGCCGCATCCTCCGGCCCGGCGGATCGGCGCTTGTGATGGTGCCGCTCAATGGAACGATTTATCAATCCGATGAAGACCCAACGGTGACCGACCCCGAAGAACGCCATCGCCGATTCGGCCAATTCGACCACGTCCGTCGATATGGCCTGGACATCCAGGAGCGCGCCGCCAAGGGCGGGTTTGCCGTGACGTGTCATTCGATTACCAGCGTGATGAGCGCCGAAGAAATGAAACGCATGGGATTGTGGGAGGATGTGATTGTTCGGTGCGATGTGCCGGTGTGATGGCTGAATAGTCCTGGCGGACGTTAGAATGATGCAGGAGAACTGATCAAACAAATCTCGTGATCCGACAACCGAGAGCTTTTCCATTATGCCTACCACATCATCCGAATCTAAAAGAAACATTGTCGGCGTATTACGTCGACATTTGGGACAACGGACTGTGCTTTGTGTAGCGCTGCCCATCCTGCGAGGCCATTTGGAAGCCACCCGATCTAAGAGGCAATTTGCCGGTCTAACCGAGAGAGAAATCGTAAAGGGATTTCGCGAATTGACCAACAAATTCGGCAAAAGCGACTATCACCCGACGTATGTTCAGCGGCGACTAGGTCCACAGGGATTCCTTGAAATCAATGGGACGGCGTACAGATTTCGGGCGGGTCTGGTCGAGGGTATCGATCGCGATACTCTCGATGCCCTGCATACGGAATTGACCCAATCCCTTAAAACAGCGTTCGAGCGGCGTCAGGTTTTTATCCGCCAGTTGGAAGAGACAGTGAAGTTGCCCAACAATCAGATTCAACAACGGCGGGCGCTTGTTGCCGATTACCTCAAGCAGATTACGGGAAACGGTGGTGAAATGTTTGAGGTCGTTTCGTTTGCGGTACTCCGCGAATGCTTTCGGACATTCGGCTTTTCTCTCCAGCGATTCTCCACGACGCGCGCCAATGATGGCGGAATGGACTTTGTTGCTGGAGAAGCCATCTATCAAGTAACGGCCGACGAAAGCATGCAAAAAGTTCGCAAAGACCTTGCCAAGGCTCCTGGCACGAAGCGAGTGCTCGTGCGGCCGACGGTCAGTGATGAAGCCATCCGTCTCTGCGATAGCGGAGTGTTGGAAACCATTGAAATTAAGGATCTGCTTGATCATTTCATCGCATGGTTACTTGCGCGGGATAATCGTTTCCACGAAGCGAGACATCTTCAGAGAGTCCTTGAGGTAGCGCTTAGTGAATTTCGCCGCGAGGACAAAGCCGAAATTGCTTCAGCTTAGCCAGTGGGCGTGCGTCAGAGGTTTTACTTATGCGCAAACAATCCACAAAGAATGTTACGAATATCTACAACCCTACAGTAGCTCGGATGATGTCAGCGAATATCGAGCACATCACTCTCTCTGATTGCGAACTGCTCGACATAGACGCAGCGCGCACTCAAATCGATCCAGTCAATTCAATCACGGAAGGTGGCTGTATCATTGTCTGGAAGCAACCAAAGGGCTACATCCTGCATGTGGACGAGCAGGATACCGAGGACGGACTCCAAACTGAGCTATTCGTCTGCGCGATAGAGCACGGCTACAGTGAGAATCTCCTCTTCCTTATGACGCTTGCGCAGAGGCATCAGTGCTCCAAGTTGAACATCGAATGGAATGGGCGAACCTACCAAGGAGTGAAATGCTTTCCTCGTCGGAGACAAAGGACAATTCTCGCTGGCCGTAACAATTTTTAGAGAATTCGTTTTGTGGATGCACTTCTCATTTGCCGCACAATGGAACTTCCGTTATTAACACCCCTCTTTGCGGAAAAGGATTGGAGAATGAAGTACACGTCGTTGGGCCGGACGGGATTGAAAGTCTCCCGGCTCTGTCTGGGCACGATGAATTTCGGACCCCAGGCTTCGGAGGACAACAGTTTTCGCCTGATGGACAAGGCCCTGGAGATTGGGATTAATTTCTTCGACACCGCCGATGTCTACGGCTGGCAGCGCGGCGAGGGCGTGACCGAGCAGATCGTCGGCCGATGGTTTGCCCAGGGCGGCGGGCGGCGGGAGAAAGTGGTGCTGGCCACAAAAGTTTTCGGGGACATGGATCTGGCCGCGGATGATATCACCATGAAGCGCGGGCTGAGCGCGCTGAAGATTCGCCGGGCTTGCGAAAATTCGCTCAAACGTCTCAAGACCGATTACATCGATCTTTATCAGATGCATCACATCGCGCGCGAAACGCCATTCGATGAAATCTGGCAGGCGATGGAGTTGCTCGTGCAGCAGGGGAAAGTGGTTTACATCGGCAGCAGCAACTTCGCGGGTTGGCATATCGCCCAAGCGTGCGAGTTGGCGAAAAGGCGGAATTTTCTCGGATTGGTTTGCGAGCAGAGCAAATACAGCCTCGCCTGTCGCTCGGTGGAATTGGAAGTGCTCCCCGCATGCCGCGCGTATGGGCTTGCGGTGATCCCCTGGAGCCCGCTGGAAGGCGGCGTTCTGGGCGGGGCGTTGCAAAAATTCGAGCGCGGCCGGCGCACCAGCGAGATGGCACAAAAACGCATCGAAGAACTCCGGCCCCAGCTTCAGCAATGGGAAGATTTCTGCCGAGAACTCGGCCATCCACCGGCCGAAGTCGCGCTGGCATGGCTGCTCTCCAACCGCGATGTCACCGCGCCCATCATCGGCCCACGCACGATGGAACAGCTCACCGATGCCAAGAAAGCACTCGACATCCATCTCGATGATCACGCGAAAAAACGTCTCAACGAAATCTGGCCCGGACCCGGCGGCGAAGCTCCGGAGGCATACTCCTGGTGAAATTTCATGATTTACCGCAAACTCGGAAAATCCAATCTCCCCGTCAGTGAAATCGGCTTCGGCGCCTGGCAGATCGGCGGCGAATGGGGCGGCACGGACGACGTCGAGGCCATCCGATGTCTCCATCTCGCCATGGAACTCGGCGTCACGTTCATCGACACCGCATACGGGTACGGCGACGGCCACAGCGAAAAACTCATCGGTCAGGCCATCGACGGCAACCGCGACAAAGTCGTCGTCGCCAGCAAAGTTCCTCTCAAAACTTTCCGCTGGCCCGTCCACGACAACGAACCCGTCAGCACGACATTCCCAGCCGATTGGGTGATCCAGTGCACCGAGCGATCGCTGAAAAATCTGCGGATCGAATGTTTGGATTTGCAACAGCTACACGCCTGGACGCCCCGATATTTGAAGGAGACCGATTGGCTCGAAGGATTTCGCAAACTCAAACAGCAGGGCAAAATTAAATCCTTCGGCGTGTCGGCCAACGATTGGGATCCCCATGGCCCGACGGAACTCATCAAAAGCGGATTGATCGACAGCGTGCAGGTGATCTACAACATCTTCGAGCAGCGGCCGGCCGAGCAATTGCTGCCAGCGGCTCTGGCGGCGAACGTCGGCATCATCGCGCGCGTGCCGTTTGAGGAAGGATTCCTCACCGGCGCGCTGGACCCGGATGTGCAACTGGCTCCCAAGGATTGGCGAAATCAGTGGGCGACGCTGGAGCGGCGGCTGGAGGCCGCGCCGCGCGTCGAGGTGCTGAAGAAATTTCTTGCCCCGGATCGGCCGACCTTGGCAATTCTCGCTCTGAAATTCTGCCTATCGAATCCGGCGGTTTCGACCGTGATTCCCGGGATGAGGCGACAGCGGCATGTGCGAGATAACGTCGCCGCATCGGATGGCAAATTGCTCTCACCGACTGAATTCAACCAGCTCGAGCAACACAAATTCGTTCATGGATGGGCGTACCCTTGGGCCAATCTCTAAAACCGTTTTGTAAACTCCGTGACCCTTCGAGCTATGTCGGCTGCACGTGGGATTTAACCCTCGATGCGGCGGGGCGGTCGCATTGGACCGGATTCCATCGACGGCATATTCGCACACTGCTGGGTCTGGCCATTGAAGCTGCCGCCGCGCGCGGGGAGTCACCGGAGGCCGTGAACGCCCGCGCGGAAAAATGCCGGGAGGAACTTGTCAATCTGCTCGACCGATTCGCGGAAAATCCGCATGCGTTTGGGGAGGTGACGATCCTCACGCTGGACCGTTGGCGTGATACGACACTGCGAAGATATGGATTTCCGGAGCCGATGATCGATCTGAAAGCGCGAGAGAACGCCAGGATGCTGCCGCTGCTTCCACAGATTTGCGCGGAGATTGATGCGTTATCGGGACGCGCGCAAATTGATGCAGTAGTTCAGGGCGTTTTCGCCGGAAATATTTTCGACATGGGTTCCGAGGCGACCGCGAAGGCATTTTTGGGAAAGAGCCCGGATTTTTTCGCCATCCGCCATTCGCTGGCCCCGCGGCCGTGGTTGATTGATGATTATGATCGATTGGCCGGGCGATTTCTGGATGGCCCGCCGCATCGCAAGGCGGTGTTTTTCATAGACAATGCGGGGAGCGATTTTCTACTGGGGGCGCTGCCGATGATGCGCTGGCTGGCGCGGCGGGGAACGCGCATCGTCATCGCCGCCAATGATCGGCCGACGCTTAATGACATGACCATCAGCGATGTGCGGGCGTGGTGGCCGAGGATTCTCGAAACCGAACCGTCGCTGGCCGATTTGCCGATCGAATGCTCCGGCACCGGAACAGGCGATCCGCTGATCGATCTCGCGCAGGTCAGCGATGAATTGAACGATGCCGCGCGCGACGCCGATCTAATCATCCTCGAAGGCATGGGCCGCGGGGTGGAAAGCAATCTCGACGCCGAATTCACATGCGAGGCGATCAATCTGGCAATGATTAAGGATGAGGCCGTGGCATTGCGCCATGGGGGAAAACTGTACGATATTGTGTGCAAAATCCGGTGAATAAACGCCATTGGACTCCACCGGCCGGATGGCAATACAATGCGACAAGAAATGGAGAAGCAGATATGAGCAACTTTGGACAACAACCTTATTACCAACGGCCGATGCCGCTCGATTATGGCACGGAGGCCGGTTCGCCGGCGGTGGCGTCGTTTTTCAATGCGGTTTATGCGTGGATGTGCGCTGGATTGGCGCTGACGGCAGTGATCGCATATTGGGTCGCGGGGCATCCGACGATTTTGACGCAGGTTTTAGGCGGGCCTGTGTTGATCATGCTGTTCATCGCCCAAATCGTTTTGGTGGTCGTGATTAGCGCGGCGGTACGACGGATTAATGCCACCGTAGCGACGGGACTATTCCTGCTATACGCCGCACTGAACGGCCTGACTCTTTCGGGAATTTTCCTCGTCTATACGAACGCCACCATCGCCGGGGCTTTCATCGCTTCTGCCACGATGTTCGGCGTGATGAGTGTTTACGGCATGCTCACCCACGCCGATCTCTCGGGCCTTGGCAAGATCGCATTCATGGCGTTGATCGGCCTGATCGTCGCATCCGTGGTGAATTTCTTTCTGGCAAGTTCCGGTTTGGCGTGGCTGATTTCCTACGCCGGCGTGGCGATCTTCGCGGTGCTCACCGCGTATGACACGCAAAAACTTCGGCAATTCGCGCTCTCGACCGCCAACGATCAGGCATTCGCCTCTCGCATCGCCGTCAGCGGCGCGTTGATGCTCTACCTGGATTTCCTCAACTTGTTTCTGTTTCTGCTTCAAATCATGGGGGGGAATCGCCGGCGGTAATCAGGCCTTCGTATTCGTGCCGCTTCGGAGCCGGCGCGAAGTCATCCACAGCCACTCGCAGCACGCGCGGGCCGATTCGGCAGAAGATTTCATACGGAATCGTCCCGGCCAGTTCGGCAATCGCATACACACTGGCCGGCGACAGCGGGTCGTTGTCCAGCACGATCACCTCATCGCCTATCATCGCGTGCGGGGCCGATTGAAGATCAATCACGGTTAAATCCATGCTCACTCGACCGAGCACCCGCGCGGGCTGGCCGTTGACCATCATTGTTCCTTTGTTGGACAAAAGCCGCGGATATCCATCGGCATATCCAATCGGCACCAGGCCCACGCGCGTCGGTCGCTCGGCGGTCCAGGTGTGGCCATATCCAACACTGGCGCCGGTGGGCAGATTGCGAATGCCGATAAGCGGGGCGGTCCAGCGCATCGCCGGACGCAATGGGCGTTTGATGCTGGGATGCAGCGTGGGATCGATTCCATACAGGCTGATGCCGGGGCGAACCATGTCCAGATGCGAGTCGGGATGCAAAAAAATCCCCGCAGAATTGGCGGCGGTGCGATGCGGGCGCGTCGGCCGCCCGGCCAAACAAGGCGGCTGGGTCACCGCCAGGAATTGCGACAATTGCTCCGACACCCGCGGATCGTTCGCATCATCGGCGGTGGCGAAATGCGTGGCCAATCCGACCAATCGCAGCGATGGCAGCGAGACGATTTTCTCGATCAATTTCGCGGTTGCGGCCGTCTCAGCTCCGGCACGATTCAGGCCGGTGTTGACCATGATTTGAACATTGGCGCGCTGCTGACGGGGAGCGGCGATTCGCGCAACATCATCGGCCGCGCCCCCGGAACAGATCGTCAGCACCCAGCCATGATCGACAGCCATTTCAATCCGCGACCGCTGCGTTCCGAGAAACGCATTTTCCGCCGGCCGCAGGATGATGATCGGCAGATTGCAATCCGCTAGCGCCGCCGCCTCGTCGATGTCGGCAACCGCCAGCGCATCCACCATCGGTGGTTCGACATCGCCTCCGCTGAAATTGCAGAGCGTATCCACCACGAGATCAACGCCATGCCCATACGCATCGGCCTTCACCACCGCGCAAATCTTCACATGCGGCGCGATCGCCCGCCGGATGACGCCGATGTTGTGCAGGATCGCCGCCCGTGAAATCAGGCAGCGCGGCTCGCCGATAGTTTGTCTATGGGGATTTGGTTTGGGGGCGTTTTTCGCATCCATGCGATCGCTCGAATCCAGCCGGAATCCGTTCCAGCCGGGGGAAGTATAACGGGAGAATTCCGAAATGAAACCGGCGCGATATTAATTTTCGGATTAAAAATTCAAATGCATTTGAACCACGAAGACACGAAGACACGAAGCGGGCATCGACGCGCGGAATGTCATGCACAAAGCACCATTTTTAAAAATAAAAAGATAAATGGAGTAAATTCGCGAGATTGCGCCCGAGCCACGAAGGCCGCTTCGTGTCTTTGTGTCTTCGTGGTTCAATATTTTTTTCTTCAGACTTTCCGAACACCTCGCAGAGGGTCCGGCTTTCCCGCTTGTTGGAAGGCCGCATCCCTTTGTTTGCAGCCGCGGCAGGACCAGCAGGGTTCGCTTGAGTCTTCCAGGCAGCTCCAGGTCCGCTCCAGCGGGGCGTTGACCTGGTATCCGACATCCACCACCTGCCAGGGCTCCAGTTCCAGCAGTGGGGTGAGCACTTCCAATTCGCTTTGCCCACAGGGAATCTGAATCATCTCGTTCCATATCTGAAAAAATTCCGTCGCATGAGCGAGATCATCCGTCATCGGCCCGACGCGCATGCCGATGTAAACGGCGGCCGCCTGGTGATGCACGGCATATCGAATCCCCACGGCAATGAGCGGCAAAAGATCGAGCATCTGCGGCGCCAGCGGCGAGATTTGCCGGGGATCGGCCATCGTCGCGGCGGATTGGGTCTGCGTGCTGGAAGCAAACGGCATGGGCACGACGTAATCCCGATACGGCTTGAAATGCGCCACCTGCTGATCGAACGCCGCCCGCAATCGTCCGCCCGGCCCGCCGCTGGAGTCGCCGAACACCATCACCGGCCGATGCCGCTGGGCCGCCATGGCGGTGATCACCGCGCTGTTGATGCTGCCATTGTTCAGAACGACGGCCAAATCCTTGGGCATGTTGCTTACATCCTGTCGAATATCATTGGATCGTCAACTGGAGCAACCTGTGGATGAAAAACTGGAAGATGATTATCGGTTGCGGCTCCCGCGACGAGGAGCGGGCGCCGGCTCGAATAGGATTCGGCGCTGCCGCCGCGAAACCCGTTGGCTGGCCCGGCGACGTTCGATGTGGCATTTTGTTATGAGACAAAATGCGGAGTTCCCGCCTTCGGCGGATGTATGAGAAGGATTTTCGGCCACGGGCCGACCCTCAACCGTCCGTCACGCCCCATTGTTCGACCTCCGCTTAAAAATGCGTAACTGCCGCGTTCTGTGATTTTCGGGGTGAGGTCGGACAAGCGGGGCTGTGAAGGACGGTTGAGGTCGCGCCTGAGCGCGAAAATCCTCAGCGTCGGCCGCCGGAGGCGGCGAACTTTTTCAAGTCGCTGCAAGATGCCGTGACGAACTTCGACGGGCCAGGCAACAATTTTCACAGCGACGGGGACGTTTCCTATTCGAGCCGGCCAATTTGATCGGCATCGAAACCGTAACCGATAAAATTCTCTTGCAGAATATCTCTAAACCTGCGAGCGCTTCATTCCATCGTCAACAACACCTTCAAAACCCCTGGCCGGCTGGCGAGTTCGAGGGCTTCGACGCCTTGCTCGATTCGCATTCTCCGATGAATCAAGCTGGCGACATCGACGGTTTTTTCGGAGAGTGCTTTGATGGCTTCACGGAAGGGGCCGCAGCGGCTGCCGACGACAGTGATTTCATCCACCACCAATGGAGCGAGATTGAGCGGTTTGCCGGCGGCGACGGTGCTTTTCAAAACAATCGTTCCGCGCGGGCGGACCATCTGCATGGCCAATTCAAATCCAGCGGAACTACCCGTGCAATCGACGACCACATCCTGATCGTGTCGCGGCATGATGTCGGCCAGCGGGCGGCTGCGGATTTGCCATTTTTCGCACAGGGCCAATTTTTCCGGGTATCGGCCAATGAGGCGCACGGGGCAGCCGGTGTTTCGCAGCACCTGGGCTACGAGCAATCCCAATTTGCCATCGCCCAGGACCGTCACCCATTTTTTGCCCCGCAGCGCATCGCCCTTGGCATCGAGCTTGATTTGCTTGACCACCTGAAACGCGGCCGCCAGCGGTTCGACAAAAACCGCGGTGTCATCATCCACATTTTTCGGAACCACGTGCAGATTTGAGGATGGCACCCGCACGAAATCGGCGAACACCCCATCATGTCCATTGATGCCGAGCACGGCGCGATTTCGGCAATGGTTGTACAAACCCGACAGACACAAATCGCATCGTCCGCACACGATGTTGATTTCCCCGACAACGCGCTGACCGACCAGATCGCGTTTTTCCGCCGACACCACCTCCGCGACGAATTCATGGCCGAGAACGCCGCGATAGCTCATGTAACCGTGGGTAATTTCCAGATCGGTGGCGCAGATTCCGGCCTGGCGGATTTTCAGCAGGGCATCCCCATCACTCATCGGTGGATCGGGATGCCGAGGGCGAAAAGAAACGGATTGATCAAAAACCAGTGCCCGCATTTTTCACATCCATGCAAAAAATTCTCGTCCTTGCCGAAATCAATTCCACCCCGACTGATTAGCGAGATATCCCAGCCAGAGTTCCCCGTCGTAGCGGAAATCCTGGCCGGTCATCAGTTCCAAATCCTGCCGGGCCTGCCAGGCGACGGCGAAATCGTTGTCATCCAGTCGTTCCACCAACGCCCGCGCGACATCCATGGTTCGGAAATTCCGCAGCGCATCAGTGCAGGCGATCCGCACATCCTGGCTGACATCGTTTTGCATGTGATCCACGAGCGCATCGATGGCCGCGGGATCGGGGACATTCGACAGGGCATCGGCGGCGTCGAGGCGGACCAGGGTTTCGTTTTCCTTCAGCTTTTCCAGATACAAATCGGTTTGCCCGGTCACGCGGGAACGATTCATCGCCCGAAGTGCCGCGGCGCGCACGGTGTAATCCGGATCGTTGGAAAGATAGACGTATGTTTTCAGCACTTCCCCATGTCGGCCGAAATCGTAATTGGCGTATTTCAGAATCGCCTCGCGTCGGATGTCGGCTGACGAAGGATCGAACATTCGCCGGGCCCAGTAACCGGGTGTGCTGCCGCTCATCAGGCTGAAAAGATGTGCCAATGGATTGCCGATCGCCTGTTCATACGCCACATCGACGGCGGTCATTGGCGTTTCATACAGCGGCACTACTCGATGGTCCTCGCCGGCGATCCGCTGCTGGTTTTCATTGACCGCATCACGATAGAGGCCGCGATCGATCGGCCCGGGCGCGGCAGAATCGTGGATGCTGCTGCCGCAACCACCGGACAGGAGTCCTGCGAGGATTCCCAGAAGGATCAGAAATTTCGATTGCCGCATGTCAACTTGCCGCTTCTCAACCCGCTCGCAAATAGGTGCTGGGGGCGTCGGCCTTTTCCAGTTGGTGCGAATCGATCAGAGTTGGCTTGTCGATGGGGAGCTGCAAAAAATGCCCGGCCAGCGATGCAAACCGCGACGGATCGTCCGTCACAAACGCCCGCATCGAACCGGCTGGCGACTCGACTTTGTCGGAGTCGTTTTTCTCGCCGGTTTTCGATGCCGTCGGGCTTCGCAGCATTTGCCGCCGCGCCAGCCGACGAGCGACATCTTGGGCACATTGCTCGGCTGAGTCAATCAGCTTGACGCGCGGGCCAACGACTTTCGCAATCGCCGGCTTGAGCAGCGGGTAGTGCGTGCATCCCAGCACCAGGACGTCGATCTTCTGAAGAAGCATGCCTTGCAGATATTGCCGCAGGGCCATTTCTACCAGCGGATCTTCACTGGTGCGCCCCTCTTCGATCATGGGCACCAGCAGCGGAGTGGCGCGGAGAAAGACATGAGCCAAGTGCCGGCGTCGCATGATCGCGCGGTCGTAGGCCTTGGATTTAATGGTCGCCTCGGTGGCGATGACGCCGATGTTGGGAACGCGCTTTGTTCCGGCAGCCACCACCGCCGCCCGCGCGCCCGGCTCGATCACACCACTGATCGGCAGGTCGGCAAATTCCGGGACCAGCGCCGGCATCGCCACGGCGGTTGCGGTATTGCAGGCGATGACCACATGCTTGGGCCGCTCGGAGATGAGGAATCGGATAATCCTACGGACAAATGCCGTGACGGTCTCCGCAGATTTGCTGCCATAGGGCAGATGGGCGGTATCACCGAAGTAAATGAGATCTTCACACGGCAACTGTTTGCGGAGCTCCTGAGCGACGGTCAGCCCACCCAGGCCGCTGTCGATGATGGCGATGGGTTTGGCCGTGTGGGACACGAGGCGAATTCCTTAAAACGGATCGGGGTCTCGTGCGTTATCGGACCTATCCGACAATTTTCTTTACGTTTTTCCCCCATCGCCCTGAAATCGGTTATAATCCCTTGCTGGAGATTGCGATGAGCCAAACCCTTGAAGGCAAACGAATCCTGCTGGTCGACGACGACAACGATATTTTGACGAGCATGCAGGCGGCGTTTGAACCAACTGGCGCGGCCATCGATCTGGCCAACAACGGCAACAAGGCCGTCGAACTCGCCGAAAAAAATCAGCCGGATGTGGTGGTTCTCGACATGATGCTGCCGGGCCGGAGCGGATTCATGGTTTTGGAAAAAATAAAAGCCCGCAAACCGCGCAACACCAAGCCGTTTGTCATCATGATCACCGGCAATTCCGGCGCTCGGCACAAAATGTATGCCGAGAGCCAGGGCGTCAGCGAATATTTCACCAAGCCGGTGAAGATGGACAAGCTGATCGCCGCCGCCGAAAAACTCGCCAGCCCACCGCCGCCCGCGCCGGCGAATCCTTAAATTCAAATACAGTTTGAACCACTAAGACACGAAGGCACTAAGCGGCTTTCGTGGTTCCGGAATCGTTCTACGAATTTAGATTCGTAAAAATACCATTGGAAAAGAAAAATTAGCCACCGATGAACACCGATGGGACACGGATAAAAATGAAAATGCCAGAATCAAATCCCTCCTAATCGGTGCTCATCGGTGCCCCATCGGTGGCTAAGTTTTTTATCTGAATTCAATTCGATTTCAAACGCCGACTTCGCTGGGTTGCTCCCGACCGTCGAAAGCCGCTTATTGTCTTCGTGACTTAGTGGTTCAATCTCTTTTGTTTTTAACTTCCAAGCGCGGAAATTGCCGCTGAAGCGCATCAATTGCGCCATCGCGCATCCGCGGCGCTCGGTAACACCGATACATTTATTCTGGCACGCATTTTGACGTAGGAGGGGGCGATGTACCTGGATCGAATCATCAACGGAGGCAATGGCCCGCTGCTGGATGAGTGGCTGAAGTTCACCGATGCGCGGCAGCGGCTGATGGCCGAGGACATCGTGAACATCTCCACGCCAAACTTCAAACAGCAGGATTTGTCGCTGGATAAATTTCAGGAAGTGCTCGGCCAGAAGGTCGAAGAACAGCAAGAAACCAACCCCGCCGAGCCGATGTCTTTTGATGATATTTCATTGGATGTGGAAACCCCGCGGCGCGGGGCGATGTTTTATGATGGGTCGAATCGATCGGTGGACCAACTGATGACCGATCAGGCCAAGAACGCACTGATGCACACGCTGGCGGTGGAACTGCTGCGGGATCAGTACAGCCAATTGGATATGGCGCTGAAGGAGCGCGTGAGTTAATTCAGATTTCCGGCGAGGTACATGGCGACTAAAATCGCCATGCCGCCAGTAAGGTGAAATATGTTTGACATCATGGACATGGGCGCCAGCGGGCTGACGGCACAGCGCGTTCGGCTGGACACGATCGCTTCCAATATCGCCAACATCAACACGACGCGGGATGCGTCCGGCAAAGCGAATCCATACCGTCGTCGGTTCGTGCTGCTCGCGCCGGGGCAGGCGGGGAATCCGAATATGCCCGGGGTTCATGTGCAGTCGATCCAGGAGGATCAGACGCCCTTCGTCCGCCGACACGAGCCGGGGAATCCGGACGCGGACAAGGATGGTTACGTCAATTATCCCAACGTCGATCTGTCGATCGAATTCGTCAACGCGCTGGAAGCCAGCCGCGCATATGAGGCGAATGTCACCATGATGGACACCACCAAGTCGATGTTCAATTCAAGCCTGAGATTGCTGGCATAATCCCATGATCGACGGAGCGATGAACAATCTCGGCAACATCGGCGCCGCCGGCTCGACGGGCGGGGTCGGTAGTTCCAAACCCGCCTCGACCACCAGTGGCAGCAGCTTCGCCGACATGCTTAAGCAGAGCATCAACGAAGTCTCGCAAATGCAGCAGGATGCCAGCCGGGCCGTGCAGGATATTTCCACGGGAAAGACGGACGATGTGACCGGCGTAATGTCCGCTGTGGAAAAATCGGACCTCGCCTTCAAGACCCTCCTGACGATTCGCGCCAAACTGATGGATGCGTACGACGAGATCAAGGGCATCTCGGTTTAAAGAAATGCGGATTAACCGCCAAGACGCCAAGACGCCAAGGTAGGAAAATACGCCAAGGGGAAAAAATTCTTATAAATGCACTTTCAAAATCCAAATTTAATTCTTGGCGTATTTTCCTAACTTGGCGTCTTGGCGTCTTGGCGTCTTGGCGCCTTGGCGGTTCAATCGCATTTGTATTCCGAAGTAGAAACGCGCCGAAATTGCGCGACGAATATTTGGTGTGATTTGTGAATTTTGCGATTGCTTTTATCGGACGAGGTGATTTAATACCCGCGGCTCGAAAACTCGCGGGAGTCGCGGATTTGTCGGGTGCTTCATGAATCAAACGATTTCTCCTCGGCCAGGGAGGGCTGAGCGATGGAATTCTTCAAAGCTCAACTATCGCGCATCCAGGAACAACTCAACGGGCTTTCCGCCACTCAAAAAATGCTGACGGCCTCGCTCGTGGCGATCATGATCATGACGCTCATGTGGTGGTCGCGCTACGCCGGCGATCCGGAAATGGAACCGGTGCTCGACCAGTCGCTCAGCCAGGCGGACATCGGCATCATCACCGCCAACCTCGACGGCAAAGGCATCCCGCACAAAGTCGTCGGTGATCGCGTGATGGTGGCATCGGATCAGAAAACCGAAGTGCTTGCGGAACTCGGTTACGCCCAGGCATTGCCCAAGAATTTCTCCAACGCATTTGATGAGTTGATCAAGCAATCCAATCCGTTCACCAGCCCCGAGCAAAACGACCGCTTGTTCATGCGGGCCAAGGAAGCGGAATTGGAAGCGATCCTCTGCAATCTGCCGGATGTCGCTAATGCGTCGGTGGTGATTGATCCGACCAACGAGCAGCGATTCGACGCGGCTTCCATTCAGCCATCCGCATCCGTCACCATCACCACCCAGCGCAGCTCCGGCGGCGAAGCGCGACTCATCGCCAACTCCGCCGCACAAATCGTCAGCGGCGCACAGGCCGGACTGCAGCGCAGCCGGATCAACGTCGTCGTGGATGGCGCGCCCTTCAAAATCGAGGATCCCGATGACAACGGATTGATGGATGGCAACGATATCGTCGAGAATCAGCAGCAGCAGGAACATTTCTACGAAGATAAAGTGCGCAACGAATTTGGGTTCATTCCGGGACTGATGGTTTCTGTGACAGTTCAAGTCGATTCGTCGGCATCTGAAATAAAAACCCACACTGTAAGCAGCGACCCCAAGCAAATGGTCCACGTTGAGCAACAAACTGAAGAGCAGACGACAGACGAAACCGGCGCGGCATCCTCTTCGGCCGAAGCCGGCGTCGCCGCAAATACCGGAGTCAGCGCCGCCGGCCCCAGTTCCGGTGGAAGCACCAGCACTACCGATGACAGCAAAACCTCGTTCGTCACCGATGCTTCCGCCAAGGACGAAGTTAAGAAGCAGGGCCCCGGCGAGGCAACCGTTCTGGCGGCATCGGTGCGCGTGCCTCGAAGTTATCTCGCCGACGATTACCGCGTCAAAAACGGCAAGGATGCGGATGAGACGACGTTGGAACAATTCAGTGAAGGCGAGCTGGCGCAGATCGCCAAGGACGTGATGGCCTGCACCGGATTGAAGACGCCGGATTCGGTGGTCGTGTCATCCTATGTTGATGCCCAGCCCACCGAAGCCGCGTCGGTGCAAACCAGTCCAATGAACGCGCCCATGGCCATCCTGAACAATCACACCAAGGACATCGGCGTCGGCGCGCTGGCGATGATGAGCATGTTCATGATGTTCGTGATGGTGAAGAAATCCACGCCGCCGCTGCCGCCGCCGGTGGTGGCCGAGCCGTCCGAACCCAGGTCTCTCGACGCCGGCACGACCGTCGCCGGGCAGGTGACCGAAGGCAACGCCATGCTCGACGGCATGGAGCTCGACGAAGATTCCGTGAAAGCCCAGCAGATGCTCGACCAGGTGCAACAGATGGTCACTACCAACCCCGACTCCGCCGCGGGTTTGGTCAAGCGGTGGCTGAACAAATAGGAGCCGAATACTTTTAGCCGCGTCGTTCATCGACGCGCGTTTCCCCAGAGGTTTCAACCATGCCCGACCTGACCGGAGTTCGCAAATCAGCCATTCTTCTGCTCTCGCTGCCGCAGGATCAGGCGGCGGAGATTCTCAAGCGGCTCCCACCCGAAGCGGTGGAGGAAGTCAGCCGCGAAATCGCCAGCCTCGGCGAAATTTCCGTCGGCACGCGCAAAGATGTCTTCGGAGAATTCTACAATCTGGCGCTGGCCAATTCGTATTTGTCGGAAGGCGGATTGGAATATGCCAAATCGCTGCTGAAAAAATCGCTGAGCGAAGACGATGCGTCACGCGTCATCAAACAGGTGACCCAGCAGGTGCAGACCACGCCGTTTTCATTCCTGCAAAAAGCCGAGAGCGAAAACCTGCTGACATTTATTCAGGACGAGCATCCGCAAACCATCGCGCTGATTTTGGCGCATCTCCCGGCCATCAAAGCCAGCGAAATTCTCGTCGGCCTGCCGGGCCAGAAACAGATCGAAGTCGTCAAGCGCATCGCCAACATGGAGCAGACCAATCCGGAAGTGATCAAGGAAGTGGAGCGCGGCTTGGAGCATCGTTTGTCCGATATCGTCAGCCAAACCTTCGAGAAAGCCGGTGGCGTGGACACGGTCGCGGAGATTCTCAATCTGGCCGACCGGTCCACGGAAAAAGGAATCATGGAAGGGCTGGAGGCGGAAGACCCCGATCTCGTCGAGCAAATCCGCCGGCTTATGTTCGTCTTCGAGGACATTCTGCTCGTCAACGACAAGGGCATCCAGTCGGTGCTCAAGGAAGTGGATAACGAGGAGCTGTCTCTGGCTCTGAAGACCGCCAGCGAAGAACTGAAGCAGAAGATTTTCAAGAACATGTCCGAGCGTGCCGCCCAATTGATTCAGGAAGACATGCAATACATGGGCCCAGTGCGGGTCAGCGATGTGGAATCGGCCCAGCAAAAGATCGTCGATATCGTCCGCCGCCTGGAAGACGCCGGCGAAATCATCATCGCCGGCCGCGGCGGCGAAAAGGAAATGGTGGTGTGATCCAAAATAAAGGGGACAGCCCCCTTTATTTGTTCCCCGACTTCCCCCTCCCCTGGTACTCCGGGGGAGGGCTGGGGTGGGGGTTTGAAATACTGACGATGTTCACCGAGACGAAGACCCCCACCCTGACCTTCCCCCGGAGTACCAGGGGAGGGGAAAATGTTTGGACCCTTCGAGATTTCTCCTATGGCGCTGATTAAATCCAATGAAGTTCCGGTTTCCGTGGCGGCGTTTTCGATGACGGACATCGAGGCAGCCGCCAAACGGATTCTGTTGCGCGCACGCATGCAAGCCGAGCGAATTCTCGCCGAGGCGCAGAAGGAAGGGGAGATTCTCAAGCAGCAGGCGAAGTCGGAGGGGTTTGCCAAGGGGCGAGATGAGGGGCGGATCGCCGGGCACGCTGAGGGCAAGGAACTCGCACATACGCAGTCGCTCGCCGAGCATGGCACGCTGATGACGCAGTTGATCACCGCGCTGTCCCAAGCGGTCGCTCAGTTCGACCAGAGCCGCGACGATCTGCACACCAAGGGAATCAATCAGGTGGTCGATCTGTCCTGCGCCATTGCGCGCCGGGTCACCAAGCGGCAGGGAATTTCCGATCCGGGCGTGCTGATCGACAATCTCAAGGAGGCGATGGCACTCGTGGTGCATGCCGCCGATGTGCGAATCGCCCTGCATCCGACGCAATATCAAACGCTGCAACAGGAATTGCCGCACTTAAAAATGAGTTGGCCGCATCTGAAGCATATCGAACTCGTGCAGGATGCGTCGCTGTCGCCGGGTGGAACGCGCATTTACACCGTGGCCGGGCAAATTGATGGAGACTTGGACACGCAACTGGATTGCGTGATTGCCGAGGTGATGGCCGAGGATTCTGCCGGCGGCGCGGAGGGCGAGCAATGTCGCTGACAACCCAGCCGCTCTTGGCGAGGATCGACACCGCCCGCCTTGCGATGCCCTATCGAGTCATCGGCAAGGTGCGTGGCATCAGCGGATTGACCATTGAGGCCAGCGATCTGGTTTTGCCGGTGGGATCGCTGTGCAAAATCGAAAGCCTGGGCGGCCGAAAAACAGTCGCGGAGGTCGTGGGTTTCAGCAACGATCGCACTCTGCTGATGTCCCTGGAGGCGACGGGGGGGATCGCCTCCGGCGACCGCATCGTCAATCTCTCCGCCGCCCCATCCATCAATTGCACTCACCGCATGTTGGGAAGAGTGCTGGATGGATTTGGCCGGCCGATGGATGCGCTGGGCCCGTTGCCGGTCGGCGAGAGGCGACGCATTGATGCGCGCGGGGCCGCTCCCCTGCGACGAAAAAATATCGATGACCCAATCGCCACCAGCGTCCGCGCCATCGACGCCTTGCACACCTGCGGCCAGGGCCAGCGCATGGGAATTTTTTCCGGTCCCGGCGTGGGCAAGAGCACCTTGCTCTCGCAAATCGCCAAACACACCAGCGCGGATGTGTCGGTGGTCGCCCTGATCGGCGAGCGTGGCCGCGAGGTGCAGGAATTTCTGCAAAAAAGCCTGGGGGACGAGGGCCGCAAGCGATGCGTGGTGATCGTCAGCACCAGCGACGATGCGCCGCTGCTGCGCGTCCGCTCGGCAAAAACCGCATGCACCATCGCCGAATATTTTCGGGATCAGGGGAAAAATGTTTTGCTGCTGATCGATTCACTCACACGCCTCTGCCAGGCCCAGCGGCAAATTGGTTTGGCCGCGCGCGAGCCGCCGGCGACCAAGGGATTTCCCCCCAGCGTTTTTGCGATGCTCCCGCAAATTCTGGAACGCGCCGGGCGAAGCGATATGGGATCGATCACCGGTTTTTACACGATCCTCGTCGAGGGGGATGATTTCAACGAAGTCATCCCCGATGCTGTGAAAGGGATCATCGACGGGCATCTATGGTTGACACGGTCGCTGGCCAATCGCGGGCATTTTCCGGCGATCGACGTGCTGCAGAGCATCAGCCGAGTGCGCGGCGATGTCGCGCCGGCCGAGCGCGTTCGACAGGCCAAGCGCGTGCTGGCGCTGACGGCGGTGTATCAAGATATTGAGGATCTCGTAAACATCGGCGCTTACGTCGCCGGCGCCAATGCCGAATTTGATCTCGCGGTGCAGACCCGGCCGAAGATTGTGCAATTCCTCCAGCAGGACTCGGCGTCGCCAATGAAATTGGAGGATAGCTGGAAGCAACTGGGCGATCTGAATACCTGGATCGAAACGACGGAAAAAGCGCTGAAAGCGTCAACCGGCAAGCCCGCTGCCAAAGCGGCGAAATAATCCGCCATGCCGCAATTCATTTTCAAACTTCAGGCGGTGCTTCGGCAACGAAAAAATATTGAACAGCAACGTCAGCGCGAATTGGTCGGCGTTCAGCGGCGATTGGTAGCGATCGAGCAGCAATTGCGAGCCGTGGACAACGGCGTGCGCGCCGCCGAGGAGGATTTGCGCCAAAACCGCCTGCTGGGAAAATTGGACCTGAGTTTCCTCGCGGCCCATCGGCGATATTCGCTGGCCATGCGGCGAAAAGTGCTCGAATTAGCGAAAGTCATGGCGGGCGCGCAAAAGCAGGTGGACGAGGCGCGCGCCCGGCTGGTCGAGGCGGCCAAACAGCGGAAGGTGATCGAAAAATTGCGCGAGCGGCAAATGGAGCGATGGCGAGAGGAACAGGCCAGACGCGAAACGGCCGATAATGATGAGGTGACCACGCAATTGACGCACATCGACCTGAATTTGCAGGCGATGAATCTCCAGGCCGGAGCTGAATCATGAAAAAATTCTTCACTCTGATCATGGCCTTGCTCGCAATAAATTTCCTCGCGGCGGCGGGGGGCGTCGGCTGGATGGTGCAGAGCGGGCATCTGGACAAAGCGAAAATAAAACAGGTACGCGATTTGCTCTTTCCCCCGCCGACCCCGGTGGCGGCAGCGACGCAGCCATCGGCAGATTCGGCCACCACCCAGCCGACTTTGCGCCTCGATCAACTGATGGCACAGGAGTCGGGCCGATCGGTCTCCGAGCAGGTGGACATCATCCAGCGCTCCTTCGACGAGCAGATGCTGGAGTTGGATCGGAAACAGAATGAGCTGAACGACCTGAAGCGGCAGGTGGATTTGGCAAACCAAAAACTGGCGGAGGATCGCCAGTCCCTTGATGCGGAAAAGGCGGCGCTGGCCGCGCAAGAGCAGGAGCAATCGAAGCTGCAAAGCGATCAGGGATTTCAGGACAGCCTGGCGTTGTATTCCAGCATGCCGCCCAAACAGGTGAAAGCGATTTTCATGACGCTCAGCGAAGACACGGTCGAACATTATCTGGACGCGATGCAGCCGCGCACGGCCACGAAGATCATCAAGGAATTCACCAAGTCGCCGGATGAGACGGGATTCATTCAGCGCGTGCTGGAGCGGATGAGGAATTCCTCGAATGCTACGGCAGCCGCCGCTCCCACGGATGCCAACGCAACCAATGCGGGCGATCAGCAAACACCGGGTTCCACGGCGAATACGAATCAACCATGACGATTTCCATTCCAACAGGATTAACAGCTGGGGGATTAACAGCCGGTTCGCAAACGGGCGCTGCTTCGTGCGGTTCGCCGTTTGATGTCACGCCATCGCCGGATGATTCGGGATTTGCGGATCAATTGAGCAAGGCCCAGCAGCAGGTGTCGCCGCAATCGAGTCAATCGACTAGCCAGGCAACGCACGCGAGTTCGCAACAACCCACGCCCGCTCCGACTGGAGAAAAAGAACCGGCGGATCAGACGGATTCGGACGAACAGAATTCATCCGCCCAACCAACACGAAGCAACCTACCGGCGAAGCCCACCGATTCAACGGACCAGTCGGAGCAACCGCAGGTGGAAGACCAGGTGGCGCTCGCCCATGAAATGGCCGCTGCGCAACCCGGGCCGTCGCCTTTGGCGAAGGATGATTCAAAACCGGTTTTGGATAAGAAAGATAAAACGGTCACCAAAACCAGCGCGCCTGAGACATCGGACGCGCAGCAACCGACGACTGATGCACAAATGAATGTGGTTCAGCCGGTGACGAATCAGAAGGACGATTCCAACGCGCAGCCATCGAGTGATGAAGCGGCAGCGCAGGCGGCGGCGCTAGGCGCGGGAGGGCAGCCGAATCAACCAATGGCGGCGGGGGATCAGAATGCGACGCCGGGAAAAACCGCTGATGGCGCGGTGGCGAAAGTGCAGGTTTCGCCGTTCAAACAGTCGGCAACGACAGATACCAATGATGAAGATCAGGATTCCGCGGCTGCGGCGACCGCCAATGCACCGGCGGCCGCAGCGGCGGATCAAAAATCGAAAGTGGCCACGGCCATCGCCGCGGATGCCCAGGCCGATGCGACCGCGGGGTCCACGCCGGCGCCGATGGCATCCCCAAGCCATGCAACTCCCGCCGTCGCCGCGACGCCAGCGCCCATCGCCACGCGCGAGGCCCAGTTCGCCCAGGCGAATCAAACCAACATCGTCACCGGCATCAAAGGCGAACTCCTTCCGCATGGCGGCACGATGCAGATTCGTCTCGATCCTCCGGAACTCGGCACCATGCAGGTGACGGTGAAGATGCAGGATGGAGCCGTCTGGGCGTCATTCCAAACCACCAACGACGATGCCACTCGCATGTTGACGCATAACCTCTCGCAACTGAAGGACGCCTTGGAATCAGCCGGCATGAGCGTCGAGCGATTGCACGTGCATCAGGCGAGCAAATCCGAAACCTCCGGCGGCGGCGAAGACAGCGGTCAGCAAAGCTCCAACACCGACGAGCGCACCGCCCGTCAGGAACAACAACGCCGCGAGATGCTCCGAAGAATGTGGGCACGCATGGCGAACAACGGCGAAGACCCGCTGGACCTCGTGGCTTGAGGAAGAAGAGATTGACCGCCAAGACGCCAAGACGCCAAGTTAGGAAAATACGCCAAGAATTAATTCTGGGATTGGAAATCTCTTTTAAAAATAAAATTCCCCTTGGCGTATTTTTCTAACTTGGCGTCTTGGCGGTTCAATCGCGTTTTATTCACATTTGTTCGGGCGTTTCGATGCCGAGTAAATCCAAGCCTTGCTTCATCGTTCGGGCCGTCAATTCGCACAGGGCCAATCGGCTGGCGCGGATGGCTGGCTCGCTCTGCAGCACCGGACAATTCTCGTAAAACCCGCTGAAGCGCGTGGCCAGTTCATATAGATAAGTGCAGAGATGATGCGGCTTCAGTTCGCGGGCAACGATCTCCAGAATCTCGCCCAGGCGCAGGATGTGTTTGGCCAGGGCCAACTCGAATGGGGAATCGAGATGGATCGTGTCACCCGGTTTTTCCGACGTTTTTCGGAAGATCGATTTAATTCGCGCGTGGGCATATTGGAGATACGGCGCGGTGTTGCCGTCGAGGGCCAGCATTTTGTCGAATGAAAAAACGTAATCGGCCACGCGATCCTTGGCGAGGTCGGAATATTTCACACCGCCAATTCCGACGGCGTGGGCGATTTGTTTCCGCTGTTCTTCGGGAAGCTCCGGATTTTTGTCGGTCACGACTTTCAATGCCCGCTGTTCGGCTTCATCGAGCAGGTCTTTCAATTTGACCGTTTCCCCGCTGCGGGTTTTGAACGGCTTGCCGTCTTCGCCGAGCATGGTGCCGAAAGGGGCGTAATCCAGTTCGACGCCATCGGCCCATCCGGCTTTCTTTGCCGTCCAGAAAAGTTGCGCGAAGTGCTGCGATTGCCGGCTGTCGTGGACGTAGATGATTCGATTGGCATGAAGCTCACGCACCCGGAATCGAATGGCCGCGAGATCAGTGGTGCCATAGAGGAATCCACCATCCGATTTGTTGATGATCAGCGGAGATTCGTATCCAGGAACATGAACGACAATCGCCCCTTCCGATTCAACCGCGATGCCCATCTTGCCAAGTTCGGCGACGGTGTTGGGCAGCCGATCGTTGTATTCCGATTCGCCGCGGAGATCGGTGTCCGACAGTTTCACGTCGAGGCGGTCATAGATGTCGTCGAAATGTCCGAGCGATTTGATGATCAACTGCCGCCAGCCTTCGCGCGTGTCCGGATCGCCGCCTTGCAACATGACAACTCGCTTGCGAGCCTGCTCGGCGAAGTCGGGGTCGGCATCAAATTTTGCCTTGGCCTGCTGATAGAACGAGTTGAAGTCGCCGATCTCGAACTGGGCCGACCAGATTTTTTTCAGGCCGAAATTCTGGATGAGATATTCGATCAACATCCCAAACTGCGTCCCCCAATCGCCGATGTGATTCTGCCGGATGATCTTGTGCCCCTGAAACTCCAGCACCCGGCTGATCGCATCGCCGATGATGGTGCTTCGCAGATGGCCGACGTGCATTTCCTTGGCGATGTTGGGGCCGGAGTAATCGACGACGATGGTTTGGGGATTGGCGACGCGCTCGATGCCGAGGCGATCCTCCACTTCTTCCCCCTCGCCCGGTACTCCGGGAGAGGGTTGGGGTGAGGGGCGTTTGTCAAGTTGCGAAGAAGAGCCCTCACCCCTGCCCTCTCCCAGAGTACTGGGCGAGGGAGTGAGATTCCTTAGCGCTTGCAACTGCTCCCCCAACCACCCCGGCGATAGCCGCACATTGATGAACCCTGGCCCCGC
>Ga0302325_10002187_pt1 | contig 47963 bp, 36 predicted proteins | sample Palsa_T0_2_FD_201948 | JGI IMG/M metagenome (GOLD analysis project Ga0302325, IMG submission 201948) | Peat permafrost microbial communities from Stordalen Mire near Abisko, Sweden - Palsa_T0_2 | ecosystem: Environmental > Terrestrial > Soil > Palsa > Peat permafrost | place: Sweden: Abisko...
CGTTTTAGCAGCTCTTCCTTTCTTGCAGGCATATCATGAGTGAAACCGCATTCGCCGTTCCGTCTCCAACTGGCCTCGAATGGGCTCATCCCCTCGTTCAGGAGTGGTTTGTCTCCAAGTTCGGCACTCCGACTGAACCGCAGGAACAGGGTTGGCCACACATTCTCGGCGATAAAACCACGCTGATTTGCGCTCCGACTGGTTCAGGAAAGACGCTGGCGGCGTTTTTAGCTTGCATCGACCGGCTGGTGCGCAAGGCGCTGGCGGGCGAGCTGGAAGATAAGACTGAAGTTTTGTATATCTCGCCCCTAAAGGCGCTCAGCAACGACATTCAAAAAAACCTGGACACACCACTGGGCGAAATTCTGCTGCTAGCCCGAGAGCGCGGGTTTTTGATGCCGGAAATCCGAACGGCCGTGCGGACCGGCGACACGCTGATGCACCAACGCCGCGCCATGCAGAAGCGGCCTCCGCACATCCTGGTCACCACTCCGGAATCTCTTTACATTTTGCTCACGGCTGAGAAGAGCCGCGAAATCCTTCGTACGGTCAAGACTGTGATCGTGGATGAAATCCACGCCATCGCCGACGACAAACGCGGTGCGCACCTTTCTCTTTCGCTCGAACGCCTCGATGCCCTCACCGGAAATCAGTCAACTCGCATTGGTCTTTCCGCTACTCAGAAGCCCATCGAGTTGATCGCTAATTTCCTTGCCGGAAATGAGCGGCCCAGCCCTGCAATCATCCAGATTTCGCAGCGGCGCCATTTGGATTTGGCAGTCGAAGTTCCCGCCAGCGAGCTTGGGCCCGTGGCTTCGAACGAGATGTGGGAAGAGATTTACAAGCGCATCGCCGATCTCGTGCTCGCAAATCGTTCCACGCTGATTTTTGTTAACACCAGGCGGCTCGCGGAGCGCGTGGGCCATCATCTTGCCGCGATTCTCGGCCAAGATGCTGTGGCTTCGCACCACGGAAGCCTCTCTCGTCTGCGGCGGCTCGCGGTAGAGGGAAAACTGAAATCCGGAGAAATACGCGCGCTCGTTGCGACCGCCTCGCTTGAATTGGGGATTGATATCGGAACAGTTGATCTGGTCTGCCAGATCGGCTCACCGCGCTCGATTGCAACTGCATTGCAGCGTATTGGGCGGGCGGGACATTGGCGCGGCGCCGTGCCGAAAGGTCGCTTGTTTGCTACAACCCGCGACGAGCTGATCGAATGCGCGTCGCTGGTGCGCTCGATTAATCGCCTGGAGCTGGATCGCATCCTTATTCCAGAATGTCCTCTCGACATTCTTGCGCAGCAAATAGTGGCAGCCTGCGCTGCTGACGATTGGCCGGAAGACGATTTATTCGCGCTCGTTCGCCGCGCTTATCCCTATCGTAATCTCGCGCGAAAAGATTTCGACGAAATTATCGAAATGCTTTCGAATGGCATCGCAGCGCGCCGGGGCCGATACGGCGCTTATCTCCATCGCGATCAAGTAAATAACCGTCTGCATGGACGGCGTGGCGCCAGGCTCGCGGCCATCACCAGCGGCGGTGCGATTCCCGATAATGCTCTTTACACCGTCATCGCGGAGCCGGAACACCTCGTAGTTGGCACCGTGGATGAAGATTTCGCGGTCGAAAGCCTGCGCGGCGATATCATTCTTCTCGGAAACACTTCGTGGCGCATTCGCCGCGTGCAATCCGGCTCCGTTTCCGTGGAAGACGCCAAGGGCGCGGCTCCCAGCATTCCTTTCTGGCTGGGTGAAGCTCCTTCGCGCACCATGGAACTTTCCGAAGAGATTGGCGAAGTAAGAAAGAAAATCGACTCGCTTACCGCGGGCGTCTCTCCGGGCTACGTTCGCGGGACCCTTCCTCAGGCTGCGGCAGCCGTGGATTGGCTAAAACAGGAATGCGGACTCGATCGATCCGGCGCCGAGCAGGCGGTTGAATATATCGTGACTGGCCGCGCGGTGCTGCGCGCCGTTCCTACTCACGACACCGTAATCGCGGAACGATTTTTCGACGAAAGCGGCGGCATGCAGCTTGTGATTCATGCGCCCTTCGGTGGGCGTATCAACAAAGCTTGGGGCTTGGCGCTGCGAAAACGATTTTGCCGCTCGTTCAATTTCGAATTGCAGGCTGCGGCTACCGACAATGGCCTGAATATCTCTTTGAGTGACCAGCACAGTTTTCCTCTGGGTGACGTCTTTCACTTTCTCCAGTCTGCGACTGTCGAACCTTTGCTTGAACAGGCGGTGTTGGCGTCGCCGATTTTCGCTACCCGATGGCGCTGGGTCGCAGGGCGTGCGCTTGCGCTGCTTCGTTTTATGGGTGGAAAGAAAGTTCCGCCACAGATTCAGCGCATGCGTTCCGACGATCTCTTAGCTGCCGTATTTCCCGAGGCGCTCGCTTGCCAGGAAAATATCCAAGGTGAAATTGTGATCCCCGATCATCCGTTGGCTCGCGAGACGATGAAAGACTCCCTCACGGAAGCCATGGACATCGAAGGGTTGAAGAATGTTTTGGATCGAATAGCTTCGGGCAGTATCCGCTGCATCGCGGTGGAGACTCCCGTTCCTTCACAGTTTTCACATGAAATTCTTAACGCGAATCCGTACGCCTATCTGGATGACGCTCCACTCGAGGAGCGCCGAGCTCGCGCCGTCGAAATGCGCCGCATGTTGCCCGAAGCTGTGCTTTCCGAAATTGGCCGCCTGGACCCAGCGGCAATCGCGCAAGTCCGCGAAGAAGCGTGGCCCGACGTGCGCGATGCGGACGAGCTCCATGATGTGCTGCAAACCCTGGTCGCGATTCCGCAGCCTGAGATTTCAAATTCCGATTCGTTTGAGACAAACGGCCAGGGCGGCACGCCGACGTTACAACAGCTTGCAGGTAAATCCGCTGCGCAGTGGATGGAATATTTCGATCTATTGAGCCAAGCCCACCGCGCGGCGAGAGCTTTTGTGGGCGACCGGATCTACTGGGTCGCGGCAGAAAAGGCTTCCACATTTGCGGCGTTGTTTCCCGAGGCGGGTGTGGATTCTGCGCTTCCGAAAATCGAAGCTCATGTGGTTTCGCGAGAAGATGCGCTGTTCGCGTCGATCACTGGATGGATAGCCCACGTTGGCCCCATCACAGCCACGGCTTTGAGTGATTTCCTGGGCTTCGCCATTTCCGACGTCGACAAGACTTTGCTGCGCCTGGAAGCCGCCGGGTCCATCCTGCGTGGGCGCTTCACGGACGGTTCGAGCGAAGAAACGGAGTGGTGCGAACGCCGCCTGCTCGCGCGTATTCACAAAATGACGCTCGGCGCGTTGCGCAGCCAGATTCAGCCGGCGAATGCGGCCCAGTTCATGCGCTGGTTATTGCGCTGGCAACATGTCGCGCCCAGCAGCCAGCTGCTCGGCGAACGCGGCACTCTGGAAGTTTTGCAGCAGCTGCAGGGTTATGAAGCTCCTGCCAATGCATGGGAGCGGCAAATTCTTAGTAGACGAATCGCGGACTATGATCCGCAAACTCTCGATCGGCTTTGCCTCACAGGAGCGGTCGGCTGGGGCCGCCTATCGCCGCATCCTGCAACGTACGAAGATCAAAACAGCATCGGCCGCCGCGTAATTCCCACCAGCGTAGCTCCCATCGCGTTTTTTGTGCGTGAAGATTCAGACTGGATGATTCCCCAGCATCCGGACGGAGAAACCCAGGATCCTCGCGCCCTGAGCCAGAATGCGCGCGATGCCCTGGCCTATCTTCGCCAGCGAGGCGCTTCCTTTTTTGCAGATCTCGTGCGCGGCACGGGGAAATTGAAATCGGAGATGGAAACCGCCCTGTGGGAACTTGTCACGGCTGGAATGATCACGGCAGACGGCTTCGACAACATTCGCGCGTTGATCGATCCCAAGCGCCGCTCCGGACAAGGACGCGGCCACAACTCGCGCCCGCGCCACAGCGTTGGCCGCTGGTCACTGCTATACGCTCAGGAAACTCCCGATCGCGCCCGCATCGCCGACTCCACATGCTGGATGCTCCTCAAACGCTACGGAGTGGTTTTTCGCGAAGTCGTTGCGCGTGAAACGATTGTTCCCCGCTGGCGGGAGCTGCTCATTGCTTTCCGCCGGCTGGAAGATCGAGGTGAAGTTCGAGGTGGCCGTTTTGTTAGCGGATTCATGGGAGAGCAATTCGCACTGCCCATGGCCGTCGAATCTCTCCGCGCAATGCGCAAGAGCGAACCTGCCGGTGAAACTGTTACGATTTCCGCGGCCGATCCCTTGAATCTCGTAGGCATCCTGGTGCCCGGCGATCGCGTTTCCGCCGTATCGGGAAAAATCGTTACCTTCCGAGACGGAGTGGCACTAGAAACAGACGACGCGGCAGCGCAATTCACAAATTCCATCGCCGTCTAAATCCCAGAATCGCGGCGTTTAGACGGGACTCGCGACGAAATGAAAAAGAAAGCGATAAAAGTCCGTCCCGCAGGCAAGGTTCGCATCGGCATTTCGGGCTGGAGATACATTCCATGGCGCGGAATTTTCTATCCTGAGAAACTGACCCAGAAGAAAGAGCTGGCCTACGCTTCCAATATTTTCCGATCGATTGAAATCAACGGCACATTCTATTCCTTGCAACGCCCGGAATATTTCGAGGCTTGGGCCGGCGAAACGCCTGACGATTTCGTTTTCTCCGTAAAAGGCCCAAAGTTCATCACTCACGTTCGCCGCCTCGCAGATGTCGAAACGCCCGTGGCAAACTTCCTGGCTTCGGGCATCCTGTGCCTTGGTCCGAAGCTCGGGCCTATTCTGTGGCAGCTCCCGCCCAATTTTCGATTCGATCCGGAGAGGCTGAAAACATTTCTTAAAATCCTTCCACACGACACGGAATCAGCCGGCGCGCTGGCCCGGCACCATGACAAATTCCTAAAGGGCCGGGCTGCCGTGAAGACGGACGCAAAGCGCCCGCTTCGCCATGCGATCGAGATCCGGCATTCCAGTTTTGCTGTCCCCGAATTCATCGAAATGCTGCGCGCTTACGATGTCGCGCTCGTCTGCGCCGACACTGTCGAATGGCCGAGGATGATGGACGTGACCTCAGATTTCATGTATTGCCGCCTGCACGGCTCGGAAGTTCTGTATGCCAGCGGCTACACGGATGAGGCGCTGGATCAATGGGCCGTTCGCGTGAGCGACTGGGCGCGCGGCGCGGAACCCGCCGACGCCGAACGCGTTATTAAGAGTTGCGGTCCGAAATTTCCCACCCGCGATGTTTTCGTTTATTTCGACAACGACGTGAAGGTGCGTGCGCCTTTCGACGCGAAGAGCTTGACTGAACGCGTTGACAAATTGCTCGCGCACTAAACCAACCGGAACATCGCACGGCAAAAACCACAAATGTGGTGCCCAAGAGAGGACTCGAACCTCCACTCCCTTGCGGGAACTAGCTCCTGAAGCTAGCGCGTCTGCCAATTCCGCCACTTGGGCAATTCCTGCGGCAAAACAACGAGGCGCAACCATATTGCCGCGTGCCCCATAGTTTGTCAACGAAGCACACTTATCGGTTGGATATCTTGACCCCCAGCACGTATGACGCTTAGAGTAGTCGGACCGGCCCGGGAATTCAGTAGGGGGTAAAATTATGGCAACCGCCCGCGCGATGATTGAGCGCCGCCGCGCCAGTCGCGTTTTGATCCGCATACCCGTAAAGGTTTTCAGTGACGGCACCCAAGGTCAGGGTCTGGACACGCCCGCAGAAGCGATCGCCGTTAGCCGCTTTGGGGCTCTGTTGCGGGCTCCTTTTTCTCCCACGCTTGGCTCGCGTATTGAGGTTTTGAACGGAATGTCTCAGGAAACCGAGGAATTTCGCGTGGTTCGGGTGAGAGATGCTAGCGATGGCATCTTCGAACTGGGGATCGAGATCCTATATCCCGCGCGAAACTTTTGGGGCGTGCACTTTCCCGACGAATGCTGTACCGCCTGACCTTCACCGTCACGGATGATGCTATAATCCCGCCAATATCAGCTCAAACCGGGGCTCGCTTGGCCGCGCCATTCTTCGTATGGTCTTCGGCGCCGGCGGGCAGGGAGGGGAAGCATGGAGCCGCTGGGAACCACGCTTTTCACTTTGCTGGTCGTTTGGGCAGTGATTACCGCCGCGCTAATCTGCATGCTGATCTATCGCGGGACCCTCGAGACCCATGAGGAAGATCAAATCTTCCTCGACAAGGCTGGGGACTCCATGGCCCAAGAGCAGCGTCTCATCGTCGCACGGATTGAGAGGCTGGGCCTGCCAATCAAGCTGTTAATCACAGCTTCGGTCTTGCTGCTCCTGATCATCGCCGGGCTCTGGCTCTGGCAGGGATTCAAAAATTTCTGAACGGATCAGCGGTCAAATCAGCATTTGCCAGCCATGAGCCAAGAAATTGCGTCCGCTGATGTTTCTACGGTTTTGGCGCCGGCTGAGGAGTCGGCATCACCGGCGGTTGCGTTGAAGGCTGCGGCTGCGGTGACGCGGAGTAATCGCAGATCGGCGCTGTATGGTTGTGGACGATCACCCAGTCATCACCCACCTTGTTGAGCACCAGCGTCGTTTGTCCACGTAACGCGTATGGCTTGCCGTTAAAGACGGAGCTGAATTCCCACTGATACTCCGCCCAGGCCACATCCGCGTGCACGAAGATGTACGTATTCCGCCGGATAAGCTGTACTGCGGGGAACGACTTGCGCTGCTGCTGATACCCCGCCAGGTAATTCTGCCAGCCTATAATCGGCGGCCCGTAAGTTCCGCTGACAAACGTCGCGTTGTCTGAATAATATTTATGCATGGCCTCGACATCTCCGGCCTGAAAAGCCCCCAGCATCTCCCCAATGTCGTGATCGATTTGATCGGAAGCAGGAAGCGGTATTGCGGGCATCGGCGAAGTGTTATCAGGTTTCTTATTCTTGGTTTTTTGTGCCCATGCTCCTGTGGGCACGGGCAATATTACGAGGATGGCGGCGAGGATTCGCAATCCATACCGTAAGTTCTCTGAAGAAGTAATCCGAGTTTTCCACATCGACATTTTATTGCGTCTCCCTCATTTCTCTTTTCACCTGGCGCCTCGGAGAATATCACGAAGGGAAAACTAAGCGTGGGTGAGACCTTGGAGCATGTGCTCAATAGCGGGGGCCGCCGCAGCGGGAATCGCCCCGAGCGAGGAGCGCACGGGTCACTTAGCGATAGTGTCGCAGGCCAACCGGAATCCGTAATCGGCGTATTGAAATTCGGGAGGAATGCTTGACCGCGCTGCGCAGCGCGATACCTTGGTAAAATGCCGCCAAGAACCGCCTCGTGACGCTCGTCGTGCAGGGGCCGAATGTCTTGCTTGGGCGGGTGACGCGCACGCCGCTGGGCCTTGAGGATTCCGTTCCGGCGACAGTCGATAATAATCCGCGTCAAACCAGTCCGCGCACCATTCGTGAACGTTCGCGCCAATATCGTAAAGTCCGTAGGCGTTGAACTCCGCGCGCCCTACCGGTTCTGGACCTGTTTTCCAACGCGCCGCATAATTCTCAAGGGATTCCGGTGGGTCGTCACCCCAGGGAAATTGTTTCTCTTCAAGGCCGCCGCGCGCTGCATATTCCCACTCCGCTTCCGTAGGCAAGCGAAAGCGCCGCTGCGTCACCGCGCTGAGCCATTCGCAATACGACACGGAGTCAAACCAGGAAGGCGCCACTACGGGCTGCAAAGAATCGGAGAAATTTGAATCGTCCCAATGTAAAGGCTTGCGGTGCTGCGTGGCGGAGAGGAATTGCGCATACTCGGCGTTTGTCACCTGGCACGCGCCCAGTTCGAACGCATCTACCCAAACACGGTGCACCGGCCGTTCGTTATCCTGGCCCACACCGCTGCCCATCAAGAACCAGCCCGCGGAAATCTGGACCATGCGAGGAGCGGCAAATTCTGCGCACCCGTACACGTCCGGGATCGGGTCAGTTTTGTGCGGCTGCATGTGGCGTCTGGCTCAGTAGATTGACGAATAGGCGATAGGCACCCGTCACTCCCGCCGGAAGCTCGCGAAAAAACGACAAGCCGGTGTAAATATAGAGACCTTTTCCGACCCGGGCGGACACCAGCGCTCCGGTGACCTCCGCCTCGTTGAAATCTTTTAGTCCAAGTAGGGCTTGGTAGCGCGGATCGAAGGTACCCCAGAAATATAAGCCGCGCTCCTGTTCCCATCCCTGAAAATCGGCGAGCGAAATCTTGTTCGGCGAGGTCAGCAACGGGCTATCCGGCAAAAGAAACCTTACTGGAGAATTTGGATCGGTCACACGTGCAACTTTGTCGCCCATTTTCGCGGGAAACGGTGCGGGCAGCTCTTTGTCCCACGCGAAATCGCGCTGATATTGAACCAAAAGTGTTCCGCCTCGGTCCACATAGTCCAGCAGGCGCTGATTCGCGCGCAACAAATCGGGACGCAACTCGTAAGCGCGGATGCCCACCGTGATTGCGTCGTACTGGCTCAAATCGCCGAAGGCCAGCGCTACCTCATCCAGCAAATCCACCTGAATTCCTAGCTGGCGCAGAATTTCCGGAAGTGGATCATTTTCCGCGGCGATGTAGCCCACTCGCAGATTGGCCGGGACGTTCAGATCGAGCACATGCACAGTCGCATCGGCAGGCTCACTCCAATTGCGCGTCGGAAGCGTTGGAATCGGCTCAAGCGATGTTCGAAACGTCTCAGCGCCAATCTTCGCGTAGGGATGCAGCGCATAGGCCCCCGGCGACGTCCGGGCCGGCGGCGCTACAATAAAACGGATCAATTGGTCGCCGGTGGTTGCAAAATCCAGAGGTGCAATCGATTGCGCGTTCCATCCTCCCGGCGCATCCACTCCGACGTCAACCTTTACGGGCTTTGTTCCGTGGTAGCGGATGCGCGCGAGTAATTTCACCGGCTCCGACTCGCGCTGTACCGGGACCATTACCTGCTGCGGCTCAACCGTCAGCGTGACCGCCGGAACAAGGTCGAGCGGATAGGTTGCGATGCCCGTCGTAGTTGCCTGCACAGATTCCACGGGCTTTTCGATCGTAAACCGATAGGAACTCCACACTACCGTCAGCGCGACACGCACGAGGGGAGGCGGAAAGGGCAAAATAGCATTTTCGGGGGAACTTGGCGCTTGCGCATCTCCTGGAATCGTCACGTTGAAGCGCTCGCTGTCACTGCCGTGCTTCGTTTCCTCTTTTGTGGTAGTCCAGCCTGGCGGCACTTGCAGACCGCCGCTTGCATCTAGCGTCCACTTGACCGGTACGATGGGCTCGCCGCCGAATGTCACGTCCACTGAAAAACTTTCCCCGGCCACGAGCTCATGGTGGTCTGCCTGCACTTCGAACGGAATCGCGACATCTTCCGCCAACGCGTGATCGATCCGGTCGCTCACGCGTTGCAATTCCCACAGCGCGGACGCAGTTTCATTGCTGGAGCGGTTTGCCATCGCATTTTTTGAAATTTCGTTTCTCAAGCTACCAATTTCCAACCCTGCCTGGGCCAACGAAGTGGCGGCATCGGTCCGGGCCAGAGAACGCGCGGCCACAAGCGCAGCCTTTAAATCCGCGTCCGTAGCAGCCAGCCGTGTGGCCATGGCCGCTTGCAGCGAAGGGAATCGTGCGCTGAGCGATGTGAGGGGTTCCGCTAAAAGCTTGGCGTCGAATTTTCCGGAAGCGCCTTTCTCATTTTCCACAACTAGATAAATAGGGCGCCGGAAAAACGCGTTGCCGAAAAACGCCGGCGTCCCCTGCGAACGGTGTTGCGCGTGCCCTTCCATCCCCATTTCGGTATAGCTTTTTCCCCACAGCGGAGAAACAGAATTAACCGGCAACTCGACCGCCTCAGGGGAATTGTCCCGCGCCAGCCGAACCGCCAGGGTTACTTTCCATGGAACCAGCCCTTCGGAAATTTGCTCCGGGAACATTTTCGGATCGGCGGCCGCGACCACCGCTTGCGGCGTCAGAATTCCGCTTGCCTGGTGCTGTCCGTGTCCGGAATGCACTCCGCCCCAGCCGTTGATTACCACTTGCGGCCGGTACGTGCGAATCGCCCGGACCATGCCTTCCAGCGCGATGTTGTCCCAAATTTTCATCGTCTGGTCAGCGCTTTTCGAAAAACCAAAATCAGGTGCGCGCGTGAAAAATTGATGCACGCCATAGTGCTCTCCGGCCGCGAGCAATTCTTCTGTGCGAATCACTCCTAGCTCGTCGCCCTGCTCCGGGCCGATGGCGTTTTGGCCTCCTTGGCCGCGCGTGAGAGTCAGCAAACCGACGTCCGCGTTGAGTCCGCGCGAAAGGTAAGTCAGCAGGCTCGACCATTCATCGTCCGGATGCGCCGTCACAAAAAGGATGCGCGTAGTCACTCGCGATTTATTGATGGCCTCGACGGTATCGGCGAGCGACTGCGCAGCCGCTCGCGGAACTGCGGATATCGCGGCCAAACCCGCTAAAACGATTGCAGGCCAAATTGTTTGCCACCGCTTCATCGAACAGCCTCCTGAAACGGCCACTGGCGCAAGAGTCGCGCTCGTCCGAGATATACAAGAATACCCGCTACCATCGCTACAAGCGAGGCAAGCATCGGTGTTCGCCCCGTCGATATAAAAATTGCAATCCAGCCCGCGATTGCGATCACTACCGGCACGGGATATAGCCACATTCGAAAAGGCCAACGCTCGGCCTTCCAGCGCCGATGCAGCAACATCAGCCCAACAGCTTGGCCGACAAATTGGATGAGGCACCGCATCGCCAGGATGGCGCGAATCACTGAGAAAAGGTTGAAAAACATGCAGATGACGATCGACGTCCCGCCCAGCGCCAGCAATGATACGTACGGAAAGCGCTTGGTCGGGTGCAAGCGCGCAAAAATGGAAAAGAAATTTCCGTCCAGCGCCGCTGCATACGGCACGCGGGAATACCCCAGCGTGGCTGAAAAGATCGAGCCGAACGCCAAAACCAGTATCAGCGCCGTCGCGAACGTGGCCCAGTGCATCCCGAAGGTCCTCTCCACAAACAAGCTCACCACGAAACCGGAGTTCTGTGCCTCTTGCCACGGAATCACGCTCAAGATACTCGTCTGCATCAGAAAATAAAGAATTGCGATCCCGAAAATCGAAAAGAAAATCGCTCGCGGAATGTTCCTCCCGGGGTCCTTCATTTCTCCGCCTAGATTGCAGACGTTGTAATACCCCAGATAGCTGTACACGGTTTGCACGGAAGCGTGACCCAGCCCGGCGAAGAAAATCCAGGAGAAGCTCCACGCACCGGTTGGGTACGTAAACACCCGGCTCGCATTGAAGTGTGTCGCTCCACCGTAAATCAGCCACAAAATTGTCCCTAGTACGATCACCCAAAGCACGGTCGAGATCTTTCCAATCGTCGTGATGCGCCGGTAGAGCAACGCGACGGCAACAACAATCAGCAAGAGCGCCACTACTCGATCGTAATTTGCAAGTGACTCGGTGATCCGTCCTCCATTCGCGTTGAGCCACGACGTAACGGCTGGAATCTTAGCCGTGAGATACATCGAATAGTCCGCAAAGCCTAACGCGCCCGACGAAATACTGAGCGGCGCCTGAAAAAGCGTTTGCCAGATGAATAGAAACGACAAGAGCCGCCCCCAACGGTTGGCGCCGTAAGCTTCGCGCAGAAAAACATAACTTCCACCCGCCTGCGGCATCGCCGCACCCAACTCCGCCCACACGCATCCATCTACCGCCGCAAGGCCTGCGCCCACCAACCACGCCAGGATGCATTGCGGCCCGCCCATCGCGCGAATGATGAACGGGATCACGATGAACGGCCCGATACCCACCATAAACGTCATGTTCAGCGACGTGGCTTCGATCAGTCCTAGCCCGCGCTCGAGTTTTTCCGGTTCAGACATGATGTTGAGCGTAGTGAAGCACCGTTTAGGAACGCCTAATGACGGCAAAGCATAACAAGTTTCCGCCGTTTGCGTCCGCTAGGTTCGTGATGTACGTTGTTTCAGCTGGACTTGGCAGCCGGTTGACGAGAATAAGATGAAAAGCGCACGCCCCAAAATATTGCGTCCAATAATATGGCTCGGTTTTTTCGCTATTTCGATTTTTGCGAATCCAGTTCGCGCCGGAGGTCTTACGTTGCCTCCCGAAGCAACGCAAGCGATGGCACTGATGTATGACGGCGACCCTGACGGCGCCATCGTCATCGCGCAAAAGCTAGAGCAATCGCAACCGGACCACCCGCTCGGTTTCATCCTCGAAGCTGAAGCCGAATGGTGGAAAACGTTTTGTGCCTCCTCAGAAATTAAGTACGGGATGGTGGACGCATGGAAACGCGGAAAGAAGCTGGAAGACGAAGCCTACCTCGCGTTGGCCGATAAAGCCATCGAACTAACTCAAGCGCAAATCGCAAAATCTGAAACCGCGGAGATGCATCTCTATGCTGGCGGTGGCTACGCACTCAAAGCTCGTCTCTTGGGACTGCGAGGCGAGCATCGTGCCGTGGCCCGCGCGGGGGTGTCTGCGCGAACGGAATTTCTTCGTGCGCTGGAACTCGACCCTGATATGGCAGACGCTACCGCGGGTATAGGCCTGTACAACTATTACGTAGATTCGTTTTCGTCGATCGTAAAGATGCTCAGCTTTTTTATGGGTATTCCCGGCGGAAACAAACAAGAAGGCATCCGGCAAATGCAAATCGGGATGGATCGCGGTGTGCTCTTCGCAGTCGACACGCGCTTTTATCTGGCCAAGAATCTCCGCAAGTACGATCTGCAGTACGAACAAGCCCTCACTGTGGGCGAGCCGCTCGTTGCGCGTTATCCGAACAATCCAGTCTATCTTTTGCTGCTCGGCAATCTCAACGCAGAATTATCGCGCAACGATAAGGCTGCTGAATATTTTCATGCTGTCCTGAAACTGCCGGCAATCCAGTCCGCTTGCGAAGCTCCTCCCGGCGTTCCGGCTTCCAACTGCGTGCCTTGTTTCGTGCGTGCTCGCGACATCGCCAATTCATTTCTTGCTTCACTTCTCTAGCGCGGGATTGCTCAAGGCGCGATTCGGCTTGGCCCCGATCCGGCTCATTAGCAGCGTCGAAATACATCCCGACACGAACGCCGCGCCCCAAAGCACCTGCGGCCCGCGGCTTTCGAGTAGCGTCGCACCGAGCCACGGCCCCAGCGAAAATCCTAAGCTAAACGACATGGTGTAAAGCCCCATGTATTCGCCGCGTCTTCCTGCGGGCGCGATTTCTGCTGCATACGCCGCGCTGCCAGGTATCAGAATCATCTCGCCAAAGGTCCACACGGCCACCGCCGCAAAGACTCCCGCCGGCCCCCGGGCAAGTGCGAACGACCCGAAACCGATGGCGTAGAGAAGTGCGCCGAGCGTCAGCGTCCGCCGGTGTGACCAGTGGGCCATCGCGCTGTTCAGCGGAACTTCCAGCGCGACGATCATCAGGGTGTTAAGGGTGAACACGGTGCCGTAAAACGATTCCGGGAGCCGCAGATAGCGCACCAGAAAAAGCGGCAGGGTCGAGGTCAACTGAAAGAATACGAGCTGTGTGGGAATCAGCGCTGCGAGAAAATAAAGCATTCGCCGGTTTCGGAACGCGCGCAGGTCCGCAGCAGGGTGCGGCGCGGCCAGCAGCACCGGTCCTTCCGCCTCAATTTCGCGTCCAAGGTCTTCAGGATCGTCCCATTCCAGCTCACTAGCCTTTGTGCGCCGCGTTCCCGGCCAAGCGAACATAAGAACCAATCCAGCCAGAATCGACGTTACGCCGTCCGCAAAAAATAAGAATCGAAATGAGTATACCGCCAGGAATCCGCCGATCGCAGGACCCACGCTCATGCCAAGATTCACCGCCAGACGGCTGAGCGCAAACGCCTGTTTGCGCTGCTCCGGCTTCACCAGATCGGAAACCAACGCGAGGCTCGGTGGCCTCACCGATTCGTTCAGAATGGCGAATACAAACGTGATGGCCAGAATCGAGGCAAAACTGTGTGCCAGCGGAAATAAAAACAGCACGAAGCCGGAGAGAAGAAGCGAGCAACGCATCACGAACAGAGAACCCAGACGGTCGCTGAGCCGTCCCGCGATGGGCATAGTCAGAAGCGCCGCTATTCCGTACACCGTGAGCGCAAGCGCGGCGTGCGATATGGAAATTGCGAGGACCCGCGTCAGGTACAACACGAGAAACGGCAGGACCATCGTGCCGCAGCGGTTCACCAGAGTCGCCGCGAATAGAATCCAGATTTCTCGGGGAAGTTCTCGCAGGCCGCGCCACGGATTCATCGGGATTTCTTCGCAGACGGAGCCCGGTGGGCCTTGTCCATTTCAGACGCGCGCAGCTTCTTCCTGTTCGAAGGCGTGATATGAGGATCGCACCAGCGGCCCAGCTTCCACATGCTTGAAACCCATTGCTTCGCCCAGCCGTTTGTACTCGGCAAATTCATCCGGATGTACGTACCGCTCGATCGGCAAATGCTCCGCCGTCGGCTGCAAATATTGTCCCAGCGTTAGAATGTGCGTTCCTTGCGCGGCGATTTCTTGCATCGCCCGAAGCACTTCTTCGCGTGTTTCGCCCAAGCCCAGCATCATCCCGGTTTTGGTCGCGACTTCAGGCATCATTTGCCCGGCCCGGCGCAATAGTTCAAGCGACCGTTCGTACACCGCGCCCTTTCGCACAGTTCGATAAAGCCGAGGCACCGTCTCCATATTGTGGTTCAGAACGTCGGGATGCGCCGCCATCACTGTCTCCAGCGCCTGCCAATCGCCGCGAAAATCCGGAATCAGCACTTCGACCCTGCATCCCGGCACGCGCTCGCGGATTCTGGTGATGGTGCGTGCAAAGATTGCCGCTCCACCGTCTGCTTGGTCATCGCGGTTCACAGAGGTCACCACTGCGTAACGCAATCCCATCCGCTCCACAGCTTCGGCCACTCGCTCCGGCTCATTTTCCTCAGGTGGGCCGAGCGGCTTTCCACTTGGCACCGCGCAGAATCCGCACGCTCGCGTGCAGATGTTGCCCAGAATCATGAATGTCGCCGTGCGATGCTCCCAGCATTCACCCATATTCGGGCAACGAGCGCTCTCGCAGACCGTGTGCAGGTCGAGTGTGCGCATGATCCGCTTGAGTTCCTGGTAATTCGTCCCGCCGAAGTACTTCACGCGCAACCAGGACGGCCGCGGATGGACTGACGGCGGCGCGGCATTGTTTGGCAGTATGGTGAATGGAGTCGCCATTTGCTTCAATTCGAAGGCTATTCTACGCGGCCCACACCGTTGAAACAACCTCGGGGCGTTTTCAAGGATTCTTATGAAACGGCCGGCACGTTGACCTATGAAGAACGACTCACGCGCGCCGTGGATTTAGCTCCTTGCTCAGGACAAACGATTGTAAAAAGGCCGTCCCTGTGTATCAAATCGTTCACATGGCCAACCGCTCTTCTGTTGTATATTTACAACACGGGAAAATAATTTCCGCTAAGAATTAGCGTAACTCATTGATTACAAGGATGTAAAATGACCTCGCAGCGGATACCGAATTGTTAGTATAATTATGATTGTACTCGGATGCCTTATCAACTGACAATCCAACGACCGTTCGAAATTGACGGCGTCGGACTACACACCGCCGTTCGTAGCCACCTCCGATTTGTACCCGCTCCCGCTGACACCGGCATCGTTTTCCGCCGCGTGGACCTAGACGGATTCGAGATTGAAGCCCACGTTCGCAACGTAGCGCGCGTCAGTTACGCCACCAGCCTGATGAAACAAGGCGTGCTGCTCTCCACCGTCGAACACGTCCTGGCAGCGCTTTACTCTTGCGGCGTTGATAACGTCTACGTTGAGCTGGACGCGCTCGAGCTTCCTATCCTCGACGGCTCGTCGCAGCCCTACATCGATCTTCTGGCCCGCGCTGGAACGCGCACTCTCCGCCGCCGCCGGCGCTACATCCGCGTCACCAAGCCGTTGGAATTTTCTGACGGCGATCGCCGCATCGGAATTTATCCATCGGAGGAATTTCGGGTGCATTGCTTCGTGGATTACGCGCACCCTGCCGTCGGCCCTCAAGAAGTGGAAATGATCGTGGATCGCGAATCCTTCAGCCGGGAACTCGCCCGGGCACGTACTTTTGGCTTTATGAAGGATTTTCCGGGATTACAAGCAATGGGTTTGATTCGCGGGGGCTCGGTTGAAAACGCCATCGTTCTCGACAATGACAGCATACTCAACGGCCCGCTGCGTTTTCCTGATGAATTCGGCCGCCATAAAGCGCTCGATCTCATTGGTGACCTCGCTCTGGTGGGCCGCCCGCTGAAAGCGCGCATCGTAGCGCATAAGGCTGGCCACGCGTTGCACACGCAGCTCGTCACCCGCCTTCTAGCCGATCACTCTCTGTGGACCGAAACTACCGAAGGCCATGCCTCAGCCTCCGCGCCCGAAACTGCTGCTGTTTCTGATTCGGTCTCCGCGTTGTCCTGATGCGATTCCAATGGGCTCAGGCTGATCCTGCGGCCGGGCCAATATTGTTCTTCGATCCTCATCTCCGCTGCATAATTTCAGTGTGTTCCGGCTGTTTCGATTGCTAAAGCTGCGAGAGGAAGCGACAATATCGGCGAGATGACCGCAAAAGACACCGCAATCGTACTGCTGGCCGCCGGCAAAGGGACGCGCATGCGTTCCGAGCTGGCGAAAGTCCTGCATCACGCCGGGGGACTCTCGCTCGTCGAGCACGTCGTGCGCGCTTGTCTGCCCCTTAGGCCGGCACAGTTGCTCGTCGTCGTAGGGCATGAGGCCGAGGACGTCAGCACCGTCGTCACCGGCCTTGGAGCGCAAACCGCTCTGCAGCGACCGCAGCGCGGCACCGGCCACGCTATGCAGATCGCGCGGCGCGCTATTCGCAGAAACGCGAAGCTGGTGCTTGTCGTTCCCGGAGATGCACCGCTCCTGCGCACTGAGACTCTTGCGGCTCTGCTCGAAACACATCGCCGCGGCGAGGCCGCTGCCACAATCGTCACCGCCGAGCTCGATGATCCCACCGACTACGGCCGCGTGCTCCGCGATTCAGAGGGCCGCGTGCAAGCGATCGTCGAGGAAAAAGCCGCCACGCCGGAGCAGCGCGCCATCCGCGAAGTGAATTCCAGCATTTATTGTTTCACGCTCTCAAAGCTTTGGCCCTGCTTGAGCGCCCTGCGCCCGGAAAATGCTCATCGCGAGCTCTATCTCACTGACGTAATCGGCCTTCTACGCCAGCGCAATGAACGCGTCCTCGCGCACGTCGCGCCTGATCCTCAGGAAATTCTCGGTTGCAATACGCGGGCTGCTCTCGCCGATGTGGACCGCATTTTCCGCGCGCGTAAAGCCGCCGAATTGATGGACTCCGGCGTCACAATTTACCTTCCGGAAACTGTGGTCATCGATCCGGAAGTCACTGCCGGCTCTGACACGCTAGTTGAGCCTGGCGTCCAGCTTCTCGGCAAAACACGCATCGGCGCGCGCTGTAAGATTCAAACCGGCAGCGTTCTCCGCGATACCCGGGTAGATGACGATGCCGTCATCGGACCGCACTCCATTCTTGATTCCAGCCGTGTGGGCCTTAAAGCCGAAGTAGGGCCATTCTCGCGTTTGCGTCCCGGCGCAGATATCCGCGCGGGGGCTCGCGTTGGGAATTTTGTCGAAGTAAAGAATGCGGTGCTGCATGAAGGCGCGAAGGCTTTGCACTTGACTTACCTCGGCGATGCCTCCATCGGCAACAAGGCGAACATCGGCGCCGGCACTATCACCTGCAATTACGACGGCGTAGCGAAGCATCAAACCAAGATCGGCAATAACGTTTTCATCGGCAGCGATACCGCGCTCGTAGCTCCCGTCCGCGTAGGCCACGGCGCGTATGTTGCCGCCGGATCAACGATCACGGAGAACGTCCCCGCTGATGCGCTAGCCCTCGCTCGCGGCCGCCAGGTCAACAAGCCCGGCTGGGCCGCCTCACGCCGCCGGGAAATCGCCCGCGCCTCAAAGGCAAAACCCCGAAGGCGCTCCCGGAAATCATCGCGTCCTGGCAAACCACGCCGCCGGCCAAAATCAAAGTCTCGTCGATGATCTGACCTCGATTCGAAAATCACCGGTTTCAAATGTGGTAGAATTGCCTCATGAAGTTCGGCGTGGTCCAATTCCCCGGCTCTAATTGCGACGACGACGCTTACCACGCAATCGGATCGATCATCGGCCAGCCGGTTGAATTTATCTGGCACCAATCCGAAAAAGTTTCCGGCTTCGACGCGATTATTCTTCCGGGCGGCTTTGCCTACGGCGATTATCTGCGCACCGGCGCGATCGCGCGGTTTTCTCCCGTAATGAAAGCAGTCGATCGTTTTGCGCATTCCGGCGGCCTGGTTCTCGGCATCTGCAACGGGTTTCAGATTCTCCTCGAAGCCGGTCTCCTGCCTGGCGCGATGATGCGTAACAAAGGCCTGCGATATCTTTGCCGCCAAGTTCATATGCGCGTGGAGTTTACTGAAACGCCCTTCACTTGTGCGGCGCAGCGCGGCCAAGTTTTGATGGCTCCGATTGCGCATAATGACGGAAACTATTTTTGCGAGCCTGCCACACTCGCCGAACTCGAACGCAACGACCAGATTATTTTTCGTTACGTTACACCCGACGGACACCATGCTGCTGAAAACGATCGCGAAGCGAATCCAAATGGCTCGCTGGCCGCCATTGCCGGAATCTGCAATCGCGAGCGCAACGTGGTCGGCTTGATGCCCCATCCGGAACGCGCCGTAGAATCTCCGCTCGGTTCCGCCGATGGTCTCGTCATTTTCCGCTCGATGGTCGCAAGCCTCGCGCGCCGCGCGTCTGTTCCCGCGTGACGCACGCCAATCTTTTCACCGATCGCGTCTCTACGTTCGTCCATGCGGCTCGGATTTCAACCTCTTGCTCGAAGGTTAATTTGCTGGGACAATCCGTTCAGAAACGGGCAATTTTTAGTTCGAAGATCGCGAAACGCGCGGCGTCTTTTGGCCAAAAGTAAAATGATCGACACTGAAACCAAGGTCACGCCACAAATCGCTTCCGAACACGGCCTCACGCCCGAAGAATACGCCCGCATCCAGAAAATCCTCGGCCGCGATCCCAGCTTCACCGAGCTCGGTATTTTCAGCGTGATGTGGAGCGAGCATTGCTCGTACAAATCCAGCCGCGTGCATCTGAAGCGCCTTCCCACCGAAGGAAAATATGTAGTGCAAGGTCCGGGAGAAAATGCCGGAGTCGTGGATATCGGCGACGGCCTTTGCGCCGTCTTCAAGATCGAGTCGCACAATCATCCCAGCTTTGTGGAACCGTTTCAGGGCGCGGCCACCGGCGTGGGCGGAATCTTGCGCGACATTTTCACCATGGGCGCGCGGCCAATTGCTGTGCTTGATTCGCTCCGTTTCGGTCCAATCACGTCCGGCTCGGGCGCGGGAAACGCAACTGCCGAAGAAATCGCGCGCAATCGCCGCATCCTGGACGGGGTGATTCGCGGCATCGGATTTTACGGAAATTGTTTCGGCGTTCCCACCGTCGGCGGCGAAGTGGTTTTTGAGCCGTGCTACTCGAATAATCCGCTGGTGAACGCGCTGGCGCTCGGCATCGCCCGGCGCGAAGATTTATTTTTCGCCCGAGCGCGCGGCATCGGCAATCCAGTGATCTACGCCGGAGCGAAAACGGGACGCGACGGAATTCACGGCGCTTCGCTGCTGGCTTCCGCGGAATTCAGTGAGGAATCGCAGCAGAAACGCCCCAACGTCCAAGTCGGCGATCCCTTCATGGAAAAGCTTCTGCTCGAATCCTGCTTGGAAGCCATGCGCACCGGCGCGGTCGTCGCGATTCAAGATATGGGCGCAGCCGGCCTCACCAGCTCGAGCTCCGAGATGGCTTCGCGCGGCGGCCTGGGAATTGAAATTGACCTCGCGCGCGTACCCCAACGCGAAACGGGAATGACTCCGTATGAAATCATGCTCAGCGAATCGCAGGAGCGCATGTTGCTGGTCGCCGAGCGCGGACGCGAGCGCGAAGTGTTCGAGGTCTTTCAGAAATGGGGGCTCGACGCAGTCGAAGTTGGCAGCGTCACCTCCGACGGTAAGCTTCGCATTTTGGATCATGGCCGCTTGGCAGCCGAAATTCCCGCGCACGCGATCGCGGAAGAGGGACCGCGTTACGAGCGGCCCATTGCAAAGCCGCCGGCTAGTGCTCCACAGGCAAAAATGGGCTTTCTAGAATTTGCTCCAAAAGGGTCGGATCTGACCGAAGATTTTCGACAACTGCTCGCCTCACCCACGATCGCGTCGAAATATTGGATCACCGAGCAATACGACTCGATGGTGCGCACGAATACGCGCGTCGGTCCCGGTTCTGGTGACGCCGCCGTGCTTCGCCTGAAAGAAACCAAGCGGGCGCTCGCACTTGCGACCGACGGCAATGGCCGCTGGTGTTTTCTCGCTCCGCGCCTGGGCGCGATGCACGCTGTCACAGAAGCCGCGCGCAACGTCGCGTGCACCGGCGCGCGACCGATTGCCGCCACGAACTGCCTGAATTTCGGCAATCCCGAGAAGCCCGAAGTGATGTGGCAGTTCTCGGAGGCGATTGACGGAATTTCCGAAGCCTGCCGCGCGCTCGACATTCCCGTCACTGGTGGCAACGTCAGCTTCTACAACGAAACGCTTGGCAAGCCGATTTACCCGACGCCGGTTCTGGGCGTCCTCGGCTTGCTGGAAGACGCCGAATGCGCTCTCGGTTCCAGCTTCCGCAATGAAGGGGACGCGATCCTGCTGCTGGAAGGGAGGAGCCAGGAAACCAGCCTGAAGGCAGCCGCTAAAGATGCATTGAACGAGTTATCGTCGAGTGAATACGCAAAAACGATTCATGGAGTTGTCGCCGGGACGCCTCCGGCAATAGATCTCGCTGCTGAAAAGCGGCTCGTTGAATGCCTGGTTAGGCTCGCCAGCGCGAAAATAATTCTCTCCGCCCACGATATCAGCGACGGGGGCCTTGCTGTTACTCTCGCGGAATCCTGCTTCGGCAGTGAAGGACTTTCTGCTGAAATCGCAGTCGATTTCGACACGGCGAACGAAGCTGCCGAATTCGCGCTTTTCGGCGAGCGCGGCGCGCGTGTTGTGGTATCAGTCGCCTCCTCTTCGCTTGCTAGCGTCCGTGCGGTTGCGGCACAATATAACGTCAATGTTCAGCCAATTGGTACAGTCTCGCGCGGTGAATTTCGCATCCAATATAAAGGCACGCCAGTAATCCACGGGGATATCGGTTCGTTTCGCAAAATCTGGGCAGGACGTATCGGGAGCGCTGTTGAGACCCGCTAAAACAGGCATGAGCCGCCTAATACAAATCGACGACGATCACTTCCACGATCATTGCGGTGTCTTCGGGATCTTCGGCCACCCCGAGGCTGCCAAGATGGCCTATCTAGGTCTCTACGCGCTCCAACATCGCGGACAAGAATCCGCCGGCATCGCCTCCACCGATGGCACGGATATCCATGTGCACAAAAGCCTAGGCCACGTGCAGGAGATTTTCACACCCGACGTGATTGCGCAGCTTCCCGGAGAAGTCGCCATCGGCCACACACGTTATTCCACCGCCGGCGACACGTCGCTGATGAACGCGCAGCCTGTGGTAATCGATTGCAATAAAGGCAAGCTGGCGCTGGGCCATAACGGCAACTTGACGAATGCTCTGGAAGTTCGGCGCAGGCTCGAGCATCGCGGCTCCATTTTTCAATCCACCAGCGATACGGAAGTGATCGTTCATCTGATCGCTCGCAGTTCCGCGCGAAATCTTTCCGGAGCGATTGCGGATGCGCTCAATCAAGTGGAAGGGGCCTACTCGCTGCTGTTGCTGACGCGCGATGAAATTTACGCGATTCGTGACCCTCGCGGTTTTCGCCCTCTGTGTCTCGGCCGGCTAAATGGAGCGTGGGTGGCTGCGTCGGAAACTTGCGCGTTCGATTTGATTGATGCTGAATACGTTCGTGAGGTGGAACCGGGCGAAATGGTGCGAATTTCGCGCAGCGGTATCGAATCGATACGCTTCGCGCCCGAAAAGCCGCACCAGTATTGCGTTTTTGAGCACGTTTACTTCTCCCGGCCCGACAGCGTGGTTTTTGGGCGTCCGGTGAACGAAAGCCGCGAACGCCTGGGGCGGTTGCTAGCCCAAGAGCATCCGGCGCAAGCCGATCTCGTCACGCCCGTGCCGGATTCCGGCGTGCCTGCCGCGATCGGATATGCCGCGGAATCGGGAATCCCGTTTCAAATGGGGCTGATTCGCAATCACTACATAGGCCGCACCTTCATCGAACCGGAACAGGCCATTCGCGATTTTGGCGTGAAGCTGAAACTCAATCCCGTCCGTCGAATGCTTGAGGGTAAACGCGTGGTTCTCGTGGATGATTCCATTGTGCGCGGCACCACCAGCCGAAAGATCGTGCGCTTGATGCGCGAAGCAGGCGCCACCGAGGTGCACGTGCGCATCAGCTGTCCGCCCACAATTTCGCCTTGTTACTATGGCGTGGACACGCCGCGGCGCGAAGAATTGATCGGAGCGAACAATTCCGTCGAACAGATACGCCAATTCCTTGGCGCGGATTCGCTCGGTTATCTCTCGCTCAAATCCATGCGCGCGGCGGTGGAAGATACGGAAGGAAAATTCTGCACGTCGTGCTACACCGGCAGCTACCCGACTGAACTGGTGCAACTCGAAGTGGAGGCTCATCGTGAAAGCTGACGTAGATACAGAAGCCGTGTTCCCGGACGACGTCCGGGAAGAAAAGCCAAAGGAGCTCACGGCGGGCGACCGCATCTGGCACGAAGTGATTTCGTGGTTCTGGGTAATTCTCGCGTTTCTTTTTATCGAAGGCACGCTGGTGCAGGCGCGTGTGATTCCGAGCGGCTCCATGGAAAAAACGGTCTTGATTGGCGATCATCTGATTGTCAGCCGTATCGGTTACGATGCTGGAATTCCTTTCACGAACATTCATGTTCCGCTGTGGCGCAATCCCAAGCGTCAGCAGATTATCGTTTTTCGCGCGCCGCTACCGGAGCAGGGCTTTCCCGATTTCATCAAGCGCACCATAGGGTTGCCGGGCGACACGATCGAAATCAAGCAAGGCGTCGTTTACATCAACGGGACCGCCCTGGCCGAGCCATACCGCCCGGACCCGCCCAACGCGCTCGAAAATCGAGGGCCTTACAAAGTTCCGGCCGGCGATTACTTCATGATGGGCGACAACCGGGAAAATTCTTACGACAGCCGCTACTGGGGTTTCGTTCCGCGCGAAAATATTATCGGCACGCCGCTTATGATTTATATGTCTATCGACGCTCCGGAAGAAGTTTGGGAGCCCGGACACATCGGCGAACGCTTTGAAACGTACCTCAACGCCGTCATCCATCCGAGCGAAGTGCGCTGGAAGCGCCTGTTTCATATTTTCTAAATCTATTTTGCCTCCTTCAGGAAGCAGATTCTTTTCATGCGCTATTCCGATGCTGGAGTAAATATCTCAGTCGCCGACGGCGTCAAACGGCGGATCGCCGCAATGGCGGGGAAAACATTTCGCCGCGGCGTACTGGCGCCGGTCGGCGGCTTTGGCGCGCTCTTTCAACTTGATCGCAAGCGCTGGCGCGATCCGATTCTCGTGGCTAGTGCGGACGGCGTGGGCACCAAGTTGAAAATTGCATTTGCCACGGGAATTCACTCCACCGTGGGCGCCGACATCCTGAATCATTGTGTGAACGACATTCTCACGCAGGGCGCCGAGCCGCTGTTTTTTCTCGATTATCTCGCGATGGGCAAGATGGACGCGCGCGTGGTCGAACAGGTGATCGAGGGCATGAGCCGCGCAGCCAGGAAAGCGGGCTGCGCTCTGATTGGCGGCGAAACCGCGGAGATGCCCGGTTTCTATGCGCCGGGCGAATACGATCTCGCCGGGTTCATCGTCGGGGCCGTGGAGCGGAAAAAACAGCTCGACGTGCGGCGCGTGAAGCCGGGCGACCTACTGCTGGCGCTGCCCTCCAGCGGACTGCACACCAACGGATATTCTCTGGCTCGCAAACTTGTGTTCGGAGTCGCCAAGCTCGGTCCGAATGCATACGTGGCCGATGTTGGGAACAAAATAGGCGCGGAGCTTCTGAAGCCTCATCGCGCGTACTGGCCCCTTCTGAAAAACATTCTCGCGCGAGGCTGGGTTTCTTCCATGGCCCACATCACCGGCGGCGGAATCACCGGAAACCTGCCGCGCGCTCTGCCCACAAATGTTCAGGCCGTCGTCGAACTCCATCAATGGCCGGTGCTTCCTATATTTAGTTATCTCGCGCGCTTGGGCAAAATCGAGCGGGACGAGCTGCTGCAGACTTTTAATTTAGGAGTGGGAATGATTCTGGTGGTGCCGGCGAAGCATATTTCGCGCGTGGAAACAGAGTTGCGACGGCGGCGCGAGAAGTTCTATTTGATCGGCCGCATCGAACATGCGCGGCGCGGAAAACCGAGAGTGAACTATTCCGGCACGCTCGCGTTGTAGAGCCGAAGGCTGCAGGCCGAACCTGCCGTAGTTACTGTCCAAGGTTGTCGGTATCAATGGCAACCTTCCACGAACCATCGCTTGCTTCTTCCGGAAGTTCTTTTGCCAGTCCTTCTGAGCATGGTCGTTTTGCCTGCTCCCATAACTGTGCTAATTTCGGGCCTGCATGAAGAAACGCATAGGGGTGCTACTTTCAGGGCGCGGCTCGAATTTCGAAGCGTTGGCAGGGAGCGTTGCGGCCGGGCGCATCCCGAACGCAGAAATCGCTATCGCGTTGAGCAACCGCGAAGATGCGCGGGGTATCGAGAAGGCTCGCGCATTTGGAATTGAAGCACGAATTATTTCATCAAGAGGCCTGGAACGAGAGGCCTACGATAAACTGGTGGTCGCGGCGCTGCAGGAAAAGCGCGTGGATCTGGTTTGCCTGGCGGGTTACATGCGATTGCTTTCGCCGCAATTCGTTGCCGCGTTTCGCAATCGCATTCTGAATATTCATCCATCCCTGCTGCCCGCGTTTCCGGGGCTGGAAGCCCCGCGGCAGGCGCTGGAACACGGCGCTAAGTTTTCCGGCTGCACCGTGCATTTTGTGGATGAGAATCTGGATGCGGGCCCCATCGTACTGCAGGCGTGCGTTCCGATCGAAGATAACGACACGCCGGAAACGCTGGCCGAGCGGATTCTGCGCGAAGAGCACCGTATTTACACCGAGGCGGTGCGCATCGTCCTCGAAGAGAGATTCCGAGTCGAGGGCCGCCGCGTCTTGATCCTTCCCGAAAAAGGACGGGAGAAAAAATAGTGCCTTCCACAAAATTCAAACCGGTTCAAGAGCAGTTCTCGTACCTGCAAAAGGGCGCGGCGGAAATCATCCGCGAGGACGAGCTCAAGTCGAAGCTCGAAAAGTCCGTCAAAGAGCAGGAGCCCCTGCGCGTGTATCTCGGCGTGGATCCAACGGCGCCGGACATCCACCTGGGCCACACCGTGGTGCTCCGCAAACTCAAACAATTTCAGGATATGGGCCACACGGCAGTTTTCCTGATCGGCGATTTTTCAGCGATGATTGGCGACCCCACGGGCCAATCCGAAACGCGGCCGCCCTTGGCGCGCGAACAAGTGGACGCGAACGCGAAGACTTATCTCGAACAAGTGTTCAAGATCCTGGACAAGAAGAAGACGGAGGTACGCTACAACAGCGAGTGGCTGGGAAAACTTTCGAGTTCTGACATCGTTCAGCTCTGCGGGAAATACCGCCTTGCCCGCATGCTCGAGCGGGAGGATTTTCGCTCGCGACTCGAAAAAAACCTGCCGATTTCCGTTCACGAGCTGCTCTATCCGCTGCTAACGGCTTACGATGCGGTGGCGCTCAAATCCGACGTGGAACTCGGCGCCACCGAACAGAAATTCAATCTGCTGGTGCACCGGGACATCCAGCGCGAATACGGTCTGCCGGGAGAGGTGGTGCTTACCATGCCGATCCTCGTGGGCCTCGATGGCGAGCGCAAGATGTCGAAGAGCCTGGGCAACTACATCGGCATCACCGAAGCTCCGGATCAAATGTTCGGCAAGCTGATGTCGATCTCGGACAAACTGATGTGGTCCTACTACGAGCTGCTCACGGATTTCACTTCCCCCGTGATTGTGCGGCTTCAAGAGGAAGTCAATATGGGCGTGCTGCACCCCATGGACGCAAAGATGCAACTTGCGCACACGATTGTGGCCAACTTTCACGGTGAAGAAGCCGCCAAAGAAGCTGCCGACGAATTCCGACTGGTCTATCGCGACCGAAAAGCTCCTACAGATTTGCCGGAAATGAAATTGGCCTGGGGCACGAGGCCGCTGTTCGCGGTTCTGACAGAAACGCAATTGGCCACCTCAAGAAGCGATGCCGAGCGGCTGATCAAACAGGGCGCCGTGGAGGTAAACGGTCAAGTCGAGAAAGATGTGAAACGCACAGTTGTTTTGAATCCCGGCGACCTGCTGGCGCTGCGGGTGGGCAAGAAGCGATTCCTTCGCGTTGTGGGAGTTTGAAATTCAACGGCACTCGGCGAGGCGCTGCAAGCGATCGAGCCAGGAACGATCGCGCGCCGCAACTCCGTAACGCGTGAATAGCCGATCGACAATCTTGCCGAGGCCGCCTGGCATTTCGTATTGGTCACGCATCGTTAGCCTCGTGGTGCCTCCCGTTTGCTGGAATTCCCACCGCTGCTTTCCGCGAACGCCGTAGGCGTCTTGAAACTGCCATTCGAACACGCGTTCCCATTCATAAGCAGTAATGACCGCAGTCAATGTGACTTCGCGGTTGCCGAGACGGCCCGTAATCCGCACTTTCTGGCTCCCGGCAAAATCCGACGCTCCGCCTTGCACTTCGAAGCAGCTCTTCATCTCGGCGCCATACCAAAGCGCCATGCGTTGCGGAACGAAGAAAACAAAAATCTCTTTCGGCGGAACTGCGAACTCGCGGACAAACTCAAGATTGGCCATCGAAGAATTGATCGTTCTCTTTAGCAGGGATTCTAGTTAACTTCCACCAGGACGAGCGAAACATCGTCGGTCGCTGGGCCGTCGCGCCATTCGGCGACGAGATCGAGAATTCCTTGCTTCATTTGTTTGAAAGGGAGAAGCGAAGTTTCGCGCACGATTTTTTGCACGCCTTCAACCCCGAGCATTTCGCCGCGTGAGTCAAAAACATCGGTGATCCCGTCGGTGTAGAGCACGATGCGGTCTCCTGCTTCCAGGGCTACGTCGAGAGTGGCTTCCGTGCCCACAGCGTCCGGGAGCGCGCCCAAAACCATGCTGCGCGATTCCAGCAGGCGTGGCTCGGCTCCGGCGTGGGCGATCATGCCAGGCGGGTGGCCAGCTCCAGCAAAAAGCAAGCGTCGTCCGGCGCGATCCAGTTGCGCTGCCGCAATGGTGAAAAAGAAAACGGAACTCCCAATATTGTGCATGACGAAACGATTCAACTGGCGAAGCATGGTTGCGAGCGGCGCGCCGTTGCGAAGCTGGGTCATCGTTTCGGCATAAATGCGGTTGGCAACAAGCGCGGACCCGATGCCGTGCCCAGAAACGTCGCAGACTAAAAGGTTCAGAGAATCGTGGTTTAGGGGCGTCACCAAGCCGAAGTCGCCTCCGATCGTACGTACGGGATGGTAATACGTCTCCACGTGCACACTTCCCCAAACGAGTGACTTGGGCGCAAGACTTTGCTGCACACGCGCAGCCAGCACCAGGTCTTCTTCAATTTCTCTTTGGCGCTCTTCGAGCTGTTTGTTGGCCGTGCGAAGGCCTGCTTCGGCGCGCTTCTGGTCGGAAATATCGATGAATGTGACGATTGCGAAGCGGCGGCCGTCCGGATCTTCAACGGACCTCGCGCTGACGATGACGGGGAGCCGGCTGCCGTCGTGGCGCGGCAACACGAACTCAAAACGGTTATGTCCTGCCTGCATACCTCGTTGTCTCTGATTGTTGAGTGTTTCGGCTTCCTCCGGAGTGAAAAACCTATCGAAGTTCGAGCCGATGAACTCGCTCCGCGGAATTCCGGTCATTTCCTCGAAATTTGCGTTGGCGAAGATGATTTGCGGACAATCGTCCGCAATGATCACGCCCTCATTCAGCGTCTCAAGGATACCTTCGATTTGCGCCAACCACTCGGGCGGTTCGAATTCCACGAAATCCCCTTTGCGAGTATCTTACCGAAACATCCTGAAACCACCAATGCGTCCACGCACTTCACGGGAAGCCGTGAGTAACACGTCTCCACCATTTGATTCGCCGCCCAGTGCCTAAGCTGCAAAGATTTATGAAGTAAAGTAAGGTAATAAGACGTATCACAAAGGGGACGGTGCGTTCGCAGAATTTCAAGTCTATCGGCATGCACGACAAGCTATCCACTAACGGAAAGCGAGTTCCTCCAGGGCCGAGAGGATTGCCCCTCCTGGGTATGGCGTTGCAGGTGTTGCGCGATCCGCTGGGAACGCTGCAACGGATCGCCCGCGAGTACGGCGACATCGTCAGGATACCGATCGGGCCTGATAGCCGCATCCTGCTGAATCATCCAGACTACATCGAGCAAGTGAACGTGATTCAGCAGAGCAAGTTCCATAAGAGCAAGCTGACGAAAGACGTGACCGGGCGTTTGCTGGGGGAAGGCCTGTTGATCAGCGAAGGGGACTTCTGGAGGCGCCAACGGCGGCTGGCGCAGCCCGCATTTCACCGTAGCCGGATCAATGAGTACGCCTCGACCATGGTGGAAAGCGCGGAGACGCAAATCCGCAAGTGGAGTGACGGCGAGGAACGCGACATCGCGCAAGAGATGACGGCGCTCACCCTGGAGACCGCCGTGCGCACGCTCTTCGGCACCACGCTGCCCGGGGAAGCGAGGCAAGTGGGACGCTCGCTGGATTTTCTGGTGCGGTATTCGCTGCGCAAAGCGCGTTGGCCAATCAAAGTGCCGGAAAGCTGGCCCACGCCCGCGAACCGTCGCGCCGAACGCGAGACGAAGTTCCTCGATTCGTTGGTGTACAGGATCATCGATGAGCGGAAGGAGTTGGGGAATACTGGCGAGCGTAAGGATCTGCTTTCGCTGCTGATGTCGGCGATGGACGAAGACGGTAGCCAGATGACTCCCAAGCAGCTGCGCGACGAAACGATGACTTTGTTTCTGGCGGGACATGAAACGACGGCGCTGACACTTGCCTGGACCTGGTATCTACTCAGCAAAAATCCGGCGGCTGAAGTGAGGTTGCACGAAGAGCTTCGGGACGTCCTCGGTGGACGGGCGCCGGCGATCGCGGATCTTGGGCGGCTGCCGTACTTGCTGGCGGTGGTGAACGAAGTGCTGCGGCTGTATCCGCCGGCATATATTTTGGCGCGGACTTCCATCGCGCCGTCCACGCTTGGCGGGTACGATTTTCCGGCGGGCTCGACGATCATCATGTCTCAATGGGTGATGCAACGCGATGCGCGCTTCTTCGACGATCCGGAAGCATTTCGGCCGGAGCGCTGGCTCGACGGCCTCGAGGACCGGCTGCCGGCGGGCGCGTATTTTCCATTTGGCGACGGGCCGCGGCGGTGCATCGGCCAGAATTTTGCGTTGATGGAAGCGGTGCTGGTGATCGCTACGATCGCGCAGAAGTTCCAACTTCAACTCGTTGCAGGCCAGAAGATTGTGCCGGAGCCGCTAGTGACGCTGAGACCGCGAAACGGAATTCGCATGAGGATCGACGCGCGGCGCTAGCACCCTCCACCACGCAACGAGGAATCATTTTACGAACTCGCCGGTGCCGCCATGGGCCCAAGGATTGTAGGTAAGCGAAAAAATGATGCGGTCGGGAATTGGCGGATGCGAATAAAACAGAAACACATCCACGGGATCAGGCTCGGGATCGGAGAGATCCACTTCGCCCAGAACCTGAAACGATTGCGCTGCGGTCTGGCCTGAGTCCGGCGTGAGACCGTGGGTGACTTCCAAGCCGTATTGGTCCGCTTGATGCTCGACGTACCGGCTGAAAGCGCTATTGATGGGCCCGGAGATAAAACCAAAAATGGAGAGCAGGAGCAAAAGCGCAGGAAACGAGGCCCAATCGTCCAAGCCACGAATTCCCCAACGGGTGCCCCAGCGCGCGAGAACCCAGCCAATGGTGCGATAGCCGAGGTAGAAAACAATAAAAAGCATCACGAACGCGAAGGCCAGACCTTTCCAGATGTGCTCGAGAACGTAGTGCCCCATCTCGTGTCCGGCGACGAAGACAATCTGCGGCGTGGTCATCTTGGCGATGGTGGTATCCCAAACCACGATTCGCTTGGAGGCGCCGAGTCCCGTGACGTACGCGTTCAGCCCCGTGGTCTTTTCGCCCGCGCCCATCCAGAACATCCGCTCCGGCGGAATCGTTTGCCCGGCGCGCTGCACCATTTGTTCCAGGCTCGCCGTCAGGCCCGGGTCCTTCACCGCAAGCGGCTCGAATTTGTGGAACATGGGATCCACAACCAGCGGTTGAAGAAAAACAAGGAGAACCGCAATGGGCAAGGAGATCAGCCAAAAATAAAACCACCAACGGCGCGGGCTGCGTCGAATCACGCGGTAAAGTATCGAAATGAGGCAAATTCCAAGAGCAATGGAAAGGAACTGGCCCTTGGTCCAATCCCAAGCCCACGAACCCCATCCCTGCACGGAGATTCCAAACTTTCGCTCGACCCAGTTTTCGTAAATGTCGGCGGGCAAGCCCAGGATGCTGGCGGTTAGAAGGAACAGTGGCACAAAAACGATAGCTTGCGGTAAATGCTTGGACGAGAATTTCTCCGCCCAGTTGCGATATTTCGGCGCGAGCCTGAGTTGCAGAATGAGCCACAAGATGAAGAGACCGTAAGCAAAACTGATTAAGGCGAATCGGAAATGAATGCGGCTCAGGTCCCGCGCCTTTTTGTAGGTTTCAGGAGGAAGCGTGTACGCAGTGACCTTTTTTTCGGTTGGCTGCGGCGTAGTGGCGGGAGAAGACGGTGCCTGAGCGTTGGAAGCTGGCGCGCCGTATTGCGGTGCAAGGGACGGGGACGGCTGGAGAGGGTGGGCGGCGAGAGTCGGGCTGAAGGCTAGCGAAACTCCCAAGATTGTTAGAAGAACCAAAACCGCTCTCAATTTGTAGTTCGCCGAGTTTGTTGTCCTCTTTTCGCCGCGTGCAATTCTAGAACCGGTTAGAAATGTCCCCGTGGTTTGTTTTGAGTGAGTTACAGACGTTTTTGAATGTGATGCAGAACCGGTTAGAAATGCGGTTGAGCAGGCAGATCCTTCGCGAAAAGCGCCCTGGGCCACTCGCGAAAGACGATCCTGGCAAGCAGGCTGACATGCAGTTCTGGCCCCGGATAGAAATGTCGCGGTTGTTTGTTTTGAGCGAGTTACAGCCATTTCTATATATTGGGCTGTGCCGGATAGAAATGCGGCGGCGAGGCTCGAAATTGAGGGCTTAGTTGTGGCGGGGAAGCTCCCTTCGCGAATGCGCTCAGGGCGAATCCCGTAGGGAGTCATAGGATCTACAGGTGGAAAGTTTGTGCTTATGGCTGGGCAGAGCGCCGGAAGTCCGTCTTGGTGAAGCGCTCGACGATATTCTATTTTAATCACGAGCGACGCTAGCACGTGATTCAGTGAAATTCAAGGGACTGCATGTTGTGAGCATAACTCTGCGAAGCGGCTCTATTCCCATTTTGGGAGTGGGACGAAAGTTCCAGTCGCGGCACTAGAATGCGAAAACAGACTCAGACCCAGGAGGAAATTGTGAAGATGCAGCGAGATGCAATATGAACGCGCAGAGCAAGCCCGTTAGTTAGTGTCCTTGATTTGAATTATTGTTTTTTAAAGCACGGTATCGAACGTGCTCATAATACGTTCTCAAGAAAGTACACTGCCAATATTTCAATTGCATTGCGAAACCGCAAGCGAGAGGATGAGTATGGTCATGACTGAAAGTTTACTGATACCGTTCCCGAATTTCAGAAGGGCACGAATGGCACGGAAACCCCGCCTTCTTGATCTTTTCTGCTGCGCCGGCGGCGCTGGGGTGGGTTACAGCCGGGTCGGATTTGACGTTGTCGGTGTAGACATCGACCCCCAGCCGAATTATCCTCTGTCGTTCGTCCGGGCTGATGCTCTCGCGCTCGAACCGAAATTCATCGCTCAATTCGACGCAATTCATGCTTCGCCGCCTTGCCAATCGTATTCCGATCTTGCCAAGCGCAATCGCAACGCAGATGAATGGCCACGCCTGATCGAACCCATCCGGAAAATTCTGATTAAATCGGGCCTCCCGTGGGTTATAGAAAACGTCGATGGCGCTCCGCTTCGAAATCCGGTGGTTCTCTGCGGTACGATGTTCTCGGGGCTGCGAGTTCTTCGGCACCGACTTTTCGAATCGAATTTCCCTATAGTCCAGCCTCCGCATGGGAAACATCCGAAGGTGCACACTTTCGACCGCCGCAAGTCTCACTTCGGGAAAACGGACGAGTGGAAGGATTTCGTACAAGTCACCGGCGGCGGCAATTGCACACTCGCAGCGGCCCGGGCAGCTATGGGAATTGATTGGATGACCAAGAATGAAATCAACGAGTCAATACCGCCCGTTTATACAGAGTATGTCGGCTTGCAACTGTTGCACCACATTTCCCTCGAAGAAAAAGAACTAACGAAGATGCGTAGGAATGCGTAAGCAAGGCTCAAAAGAACGGATTAGGCAATTCCTGCTCACTCACATCGGCCAAGTGGTTACATCCATACAGATTCGGGACGCGGCGGGAACTAGTGTGAGCGAGTGGGCGCGACGGGTCCGGGAGCTGCGTGAGGATGAGGGCTGGCCGATCCTTACCCACAACGACACCACAGACCTCAAGCCGGGGCAGTACCTTTTGCGAGAGGCGCCGCCCGACAAAGCTGGCGTGGTGTTTGCGAGTGGGATGTCGGCGAAGCTCCGAGCCGAAGTTCTGGACCGCAACGGCTTCACCTGTCAAATGTGCGGTCTCACGCCTGGCGACGTCGACCCCGCGACCGGACGCAAGGTCCGGCTTCACATCGGCCACATCATAGACAAGAGCCTCGGCGGCAAAGAGGAATTGTCGAATCTCCGCGCCTTATGCTCGACCTGCAATCAAGGCGCAAAAAACATCACGCATCAAAAGCCTAACTCGATCTGGTTACTGTCTCAAATCAGACGTGCCGGGCTCGATGAACAGAGGGCTGTTTTCGAGTGGCTCCGCAGGAAATTCGGAGCATGACCGACAGTATCTCCAAAGCGCGGCGCAGCGCTAACATGCGCGCTGTCCCCAGCCGGAACACTCGACCGGAAATACTCGTGCGTCGGATGGCGCACAGCCTAGGCTTTCGCTTCCGGCTCCACCGCCCCAATCTACCTGGCAAACCAGATATCGCTTTTCCGGCTCAGCAGAAGGCGATCTTCGTTCACGGTTGCTTTTGGCACCAGCACAAGGGTTGCAAAAGGGCGACTGTTCCAAAATCCAATCGTAATTTTTGGCGTTTGAAGCTCGCGCGTAATGTCGCGCGTGACGCGATGCAGCTTGCTGCTATCAGAAAACGAGGCTGGCGGGCGCTGGTGGTGTGGGAATGTGAGATCAAGAAAGAGCGTCGTCTGGCGGCCAAGATGAGGCGTTTCCTTGGGTGACTAGCCCAAGCGGTGTGCGAAACAAATCCTACGCTCAGTGATTCGCGATCTGCGTTAAGTGCCCTTTCCCCGGCCATCTCACTCGATTGAAACTATTTCCGTGGATACTGCGTTAGTGCTGATAGATTCTCAATCGCGCGAGGATGGCGAGGTGGAAGGAGAGGGGCGGGTCATGAAACTGGTGATTGATGGGGTGAGCAAGCAGTATGCGGGGAAGGTGTGGGGGTTGCGGGATTTGCGGCTGGAGCTGGGGCCCGGAGTTGTGGGGTTGCTGGGGCCGAACGGGGCGGGGAAATCGACGCTGATGCGGATTATTGCGACGGTGACGCGCGCGTCCGAGGGGCGTGTGGTGTGGAACGATGCGGACATCGCGCGGTCTCCCGACACATTGCGATCCGTGCTGGGATACTTGCCGCAGGATTTCGGGGTGTATCCGCATCTGACGGCGCTGGAATTTCTGGAATACATGGCGGCGGTGAAGGGGCTGGATGCGGCGTCGGCGCGGAAACGGATTGACGAGCTGCTGGCGGTGGTGAATCTGGCGGAGGCGCGCGACCGTTCGCTGGGAGGATTTTCCGGAGGTATGAAACAGCGCGTGGGAATCGCTCAAGCGCTGTTGAACGATCCGGAGCTTTTAATCGTGGACGAGCCGACGGCGGGACTGGATCCCGAAGAGCGCGCTCGATTTCGAAATTTGCTTTCGGAATTGTCCGGCGAGCGAATCGTGATTTTCTCCACGCACATCGTTTCGGACATCGAAGCGATTGCGACGGACATCGCCATACTGGGCGGCGGACGGCTGCTGGCACATGCAGCGCCGGAAGAATTGTTGCGCGCGGTGGAAGGGAAAGTGTGGGAGTGGGTGGTCCCGAGCGCGGAAGTGGCCGCGGCGAAACAAAAATTCCTGATTTCAACGAGCGTGCGGCGAACGGACGGGGTGCACGTTCGAATCGTGGCGGCGGAACAGCCGGGCGCGGGCGCTGCGCTGGCTGCGCCTACACTTGAGGATGCTTACCTGCATTGCATTTCGAGCCGGCGAGCGAGCGTGGCGGCATGAACGCCACCGGGGCAAGCAGCGGCAGGATCCTCTACCAGCTGGCTCGCGCGGATTTCCTGGAACGCGTGCGGCGCTACAGTTTTCTTTTTACCATGGGGATTTCTCTCTACCTAGGATACGCAGCCGCCACGGGACGGCTGGTGATGCGCGTGAACGACTCGCGCGGAGTTTTCAATTCCGCATGGATTGGCGGGCTGATGGCACTGGTTTCCACCACGTTTCTAACGCTGGCCGGATTTTACGTGGTGAAGAACACGATCGAGCGCGACCGTTCGACACGCGTCGGCGAGATTCTGGCTTCCACGCCAATGTCGAAAATGATGTACGTGATGGGCAAGGCGATCAGCAACTTTGTGGTGCTCACGGCGATGATCGTGATTCTTCCAATTTCCGGAATCATCATGCAGTTCTGGCATGGGGAGGATTCACATATAGAGCTTTGGAAGCTGGTGGCCCCTTTTCTGTTGATCGCGTTGCCGGCCATGGCAGTGGTTGCCACAATTGCTGTTTTATTCGAGACGATTCCCTGGTTGCGCGGCGGCTTCGGAAATATAGTTTATTTTTTTGTGTGGGCGGCGTCATTAGCGGCGCCGATAGGTTCAGTCGAAAAGCCGGGTGTGAATCCCCTGGATTGGTCGGGGTTCACGATCATTTGGAGGAGTCTGCGTGCAGTAGCGAAGGGGCCGGGGAATAACAATGGCTTTTCGCTTTCGATTGAATCCAGCTCCGCTGCGAAGGCTGTGTCCACTTTTCAGTGGAATGGAGTTGAGTGGACCTCAAGTCTGGTATTCGCGAGGCTTTTCTGGGTGGCCGTCGCCATAGGACTTACTTTTTTGGCGGCACTGTTATTCGATCGATTTGACCCATCGAAAGAACGTTGGCGACGCGCTGCTGTGCCTGTAGGTGCCGAAACGTTGGAGAGCGAGGCGGCGGCGCAGATGCCGGCTCACGCAGCATCGCTGACGCCACTGGGAGCGAGAACGGGCCAACTCAGATTCGGAGCGATACTCGTTGCGGAGCTGCGATTGATGTTAAAAGGGCGGAAATGGTGGTGGTATGCCGTGGCCGGGGGTCTGATCATCGCTTGTGCGACGACACCTGACGCGACGGCGCGCGGGATACTCCTGGCATGCGCGTGGCTGTGGCCGGTATTGATGTGGTCGAGCATGGGCGTGCGCGAAGTGCGCGACCAAACCAGCCAGCTTCTTTTTTCGGCGCCACATCCGATTGCGCGGCAACTTCCGGCGGTGTGGTGCGCGGGAGTGGTACTTGCTCTGCTGACCGGCAGCGGATTCGCAGCTCGCGTTTTGCTAAGCGGAGATTGGCGCGAGCTGCTTGCGTGGTTGATTGGCGCGCTTTTTATTCCTACGTTAGCTCTGGCGATGGGAGTGTGGAGCGGGTCGAGCAAGCTTTTCGAAATAGTTTATACGCTGCTGTGGTACGTGGGGCCGATGCATGCAACGTTGCAACTGGATTTCATGGGCTCCGCGCCGGGAACGGCAGCCACACGCGTTCCTACCATCTATTTCGCGCTGACGGTAGCAATGGCAACAGTCGCGGTTCTTGGCCGGAAGCGCCAATTACAGACTTGAACGCGTTGGCTACGTGACCCAATCCACGCCCGGCAAAGAGGGGCGCAGTGTGATGACTGGAAAAAGGCAGGGTGTCTCTTTGGGTGCGGTGGGGGATGCGAATCGCCAAGAGGGAGCGCAGAGCGGATAGGATGAATGTGTGGCAAGCTGTCGGAGTAGCGGGGAGATGGTCATGAAAATCGCGTTGTGCGGACTGGGAATACTGCTGGTTATGCCGCTGGGTGTTGTCGCGGGGCAAGAACAATCAACGCAGCAATCGCAGGTCGACCCGGTGGCGGAAGCTGCCCGGCGCGCGCGCGAGCAGAAAAAAGATCAGGCTAAAGCCACGCACGTTTGGAACGACGAGAACATCCCGAAGACGAATGGAGTGAGCGTCGTGGGAGAAGACTCCGCGGCCGGAGTTGGCACAAGCGCGAATGGCGCCGGTAGCGCCAATCCGGCGACTGGGCCCGCGACTGCACCGGGTGCCACGCCAGGGCCGGCTGCTGCAGTGGCGGGGCCGGGGGCCCCTGCGGAAAATGCAGCAACCGTTTCCGCCGAGCTAAACTCCGCAAAGGAACACCTGAAGAGCCTTCAGACGGATCTCGATATCCTGCAACGGAAGTACGCGCTGGACCAGCAAATGTATTTGAGCAAGCCGGAACACGAAAACGACAAAGAAGGCGCCGCGCAGATGCAAGACGAAGAAGATCAAATCTCGGCGAAGCAGCAAGATGTAGCTGACGCGCAGAAGAAAGTGGACGAACTGCAAGCCAAGCTGACGGCGCTAACGCCGGCGCCGACCCCCAATCCCAACTGAACCGAAGGGCCGAGCGAAAGCGCCAGCCCAGGCAGCCTTCTGTTTTCTCTTTCACCTCGCACGGGGAAAAATCCACGCGGGAAGTTATCCACAAGTAATTGCGTACATTTTTCTTGACACACTAGAAAAGCGGGCGCACAATCCCGCCAGTTTTACGGGGACGTATTTTTTTTTCGGGAGCGACGGGGATTCGAGTTGGTACCGCGCTCTTCGAAAAGCGGCACAAACTTCGCACGCCATGAGGTGAAAATGCACCAGCTTCCAGGGTGGACCGTGCAATGTTTGAACCCGGAATGTTCCGCGCGCGGGCACTGGCTGCGGGTGGAAGATACGCCGCAGGAATGTTGCGGCCAGTGCGGCGCTCCGCTACACAAAGTGTCGCCGCCGCTCCCGCCGCGTTTTCGAATGCGGACGCGGGCGAGCTACCGGCCGATGGGGCGCAGGCGCTAAATCTTCCGCGAAGCAACGAACCGGCAACTTCCCTCTGTTTTGCAAGAGCGGGCAAGAACTACGCGCACTCCCCGTGGATTGGAAAGAATCCCAAAGCAATAAAACGGGCTCGTCCGGTCTTTTAGAAATAAAACTTCAGGCCGAACTGAATGATACGCATTCCGCGATCGGTGGAGATTTGGCCAAACGTGGAGCTGCCGCCGAAATTATCGGGATTCAGGAATTGCGCGTGATTGAAAGCGTTGAAGAATTCTGCGCGGAACTCCAGCATTTTCCCTTCGGTGATCTTGGTTTTCTTGGTTAACGAAAGATCAAAATTGTTTATGCCTGGTCCGCGAAGTGCGTTGCGAGGAGTGGTACCGAAAGTAAAGAGAGGCACGCCAGCGGGATTGATACTGCCGTCGTCGTTGTAGGGCGAAGTGCAATTGAATGAATTGGGATTGAACCAGAAGTTCCCCTCTGTCGAAGTACCTGTCGACGGTGCGCCGAGGCAACTAGCAGTGTTGGCGTTGAAGGTTGACGTTGATCGCGGATTCAGATATTTGATGGGTCCGATGAGGTCTGGGCGATCCAAACCGTTGCCTTGCTGACTTGAGTCGTTGTTCGAGTAGAGAGTAAAGGGCTGGCCGCCTTGAAACGTAGCGATGCCATTAAATTGCCATCCTTCCGTGGCCTTCCTTACAAATTCGTTCTGAAAGTGGCCAAGGGGAAGCTCCCAAATGCCGCTTATAACCAGGCGCTGATGCACGTCGAAATCGGCAACCGCGCGGTCCAGCCGGGGATCCAGCGGATCAGTGTAGGTGGACGAGCGAGATCGGAAACCGGACGTAAGATCAATAGCCTTACCGAGAGTGTAGGCACCGCGCAAAGCGAATCCCTTGCTGAATCTCTTATCTACGGTCATCTGGAACTCATCGCTATCTGAAAGACCGTTGCTGAAGTTGGTGTAGATTTGCGTGATGCCGGTGGGAGAACCATTTGGATCCGTTGGCGAGGTCCCCCCGGTACACGCGGCCAGCGGACGCGCGCAATCCTCATTCACGAATCCAAAGAACGCCAGCTGTTGCTTTTCTACCGATGGAATGGGGAAGTTTGTCTCGGCTGTGGAGATGAGCCTGCGACCCAGGCTCCCGACGTAGACGGCTTCCACCATAGTGTCTTTGGTGGCCTGCCACTGGAATCCGTAGTTGAAGTTTTCAGAATAAGGAGTGCGGAAGTGCGGGTAGGTTGTGTATCCGTAAGAAATTTTCGGGACGCCGAAGGTCCCCACGTCCGCGGGGAGAAACGGAAAGACGTTGGTAGAGCCGAACGGTGTGAATGGGTCGGCAATGGGATCCCCAGTTATACCCAGATATGAGTTGGGCTCCGTGTTGTAAATGTTTGCAACACCGGCATAGGGAGGCAAGCCCCCAAACTGAAGGTTTAGCGCGCCATCTTCGATGTCATAAAACATTCCAAACCCGCCACGCATCACAAGCTTGGCGTCGCCGAACATGTCCCAGGCAAATCCGAATCGGGGAGCGAAATTCTTGTAGTCAGGATAAACCAAAGCGCGATTCGGAGTTCCCGGATCGCCCGGGTACAAAATTCCTTCCGGTGCATTGGGAAATACAGTGGATTGTTTCCCCGGGAAAAACCCCAGAATCTCGTTATGAATATCGTATTGAGGTACGTAGTAGTCCCAGCGAAGGCCATAATTGAGAGTCAGGCGAGGAAGGATTTTCCAGGTATCCTGGGCATACAGGCCGACGGAGCCAGTGCGGATTCCGTAAGTCGATTGAGAATTCTGGTAGTAATTGTCCCAGAAGCCGCCAACGAAGTCCGCCAAGAAGCTTCCCGTAAAAGATGATGCGTACGATCCGAAATCGAACCCTCCGTTATTGTAGTAGTCATAGTGAAAGTTCAGCTGAAGGCGGGTAACGTCGGTACCGAACTTAAACTCGTGCTTTCCGCGGGTCCAAGTAAAGTTATCTGCCCATTGAAAAGTGTTGTCGTTAAGTTGTGTTGGTCCTTGAACCGAAGATCCCAAGTTGAAGTTGGGGGTAAAGAAAACGGGCGGCGAGACGCCGGCAGGGTCGTCCGGGTTCAGATTCGTAAAGCCCAGCGATGCCGGAGATGTTGTGTCCAGGGGTATGGCCTGGTGAGTGGAAGTCCGGTTAGCCCCGAATCGAAATTCGTTGATCTTGGAAGGCGAGAATGTATGGCTCCAGGTGAGCGTGCCAATTTGATTTCGGAAATTGGTAGCGTTGGCACCGCCGAGAGGAGAAGACAACTGGGAAGGAAGCGGGAAAAGTTGGCGCTGGTCGTCAAGCAAATATACAAAGGAGAGGGTGTCGTGAGTGCCGATATTGTGGTCAATATGAAGAATCCCTTGATCTTCATCAATTGATTGGGAAGGTGATGCGATAAACCCGTTGCCAGGAAGATTCGGCAATGGCAGGTATTTTGCGATGTAGTTTTGAATGACGGGATCCACAAGCGAGCCACCGGGGCCCGGACCGCCAAGCCCAGGGGCCGCTAAGTTATTGTTCGGGATATTATTTCCGGTGTACGGATTGACCAACTGGGTGCCCCCTGCGGTCAGAGCTGCAGGTGTGCAGTTGCCGGAACCGTCGTAAGCGGAGCACAGCTCAGCAAAGTTCCCGGTCTGTTCCGGTTGGCTCAAGACGGTCAACTGCTGAGAAGTGTCGCCTTCCCGCCGACGCGCTCCTTGGTATGCCAGGAAGAAAAAAGTCTTATCTTTCTTGATGGGACCGCCGATGGTAGCTCCAAAAACATTTCGCTTGAAGGACTGTTTAGGCTGGGAGGGGGGCAGGAAGAAGTCTCTGGCGTTAAACACGTCATTTCTGAGGAACTCAAAGGCATCACCGTGAAAATCGTTCGTTCCTGAACGGGTAATCTGATTCACGATACCACCGGAAGTGCGGCCGTACTGCGCGTCATAATTGTTTGTGAGGATCTTAAATTCCTCGACAGCATCGGGGTTTGGACTCACAACGATGTTGTTACCCAGGAAATCGGTATTGTTCCCGCCGTCCAGCAAAAAAGTGAGGGATTCCGAACGCTGCCCGCTGACCGAAAACGGGTTTCCGGAACTATCGTCAGGATCCGGATTAAAAACACCGGCCTGAAGCAAACCCAGCTGGAGTGTGTCGCGATCCACCAGAGGAAGATCGACAATCATCCGCTGGGTTTCCACTTTGCCGAGCACGGCGCCGGTGGTGTCCACCTGCGCAACGTTGGCAATCACTTCGACAGTCTGGGTGGCCTGTCCAACCTTGAGGGTGACGTCCGCGCGTCCGTTTTGATTTAGCTCAAGTACGATTCCTGCCTGGATGAATGTTTCGAAGCCGGACTTCTCTACGGTGATCTTGTACTTGCCCACTTGTACCAGATCAAAAAGATAGCTCCCGTCACTCCCCGTGGTGGTAGAGCGCACAATTCCCGTGCCTATATTCGTCAGGATGACTTTCGCCCCGACCACGACGCCGCTAGATGGGTCGGTGACCGTGCCGCGGAGCGAGGCATTGGTCTGGCCCCAAGCACCAGCGCTGAGGATTAGAATTCCGGTGAAAAGCGTCACGCAAGAAAGGATAGTTCGAAGCCTCACACCCCACCCCCCCGGTATAGAAAATTCCGCGCCCAGGATATGCAGGCCGTGGAGTGGCTGGCACCACGTCTAAAAGCAAAGCGGAGGGTCAGTTCGCCCCGTAAGGATGCAACCTCGGTTTGCCTCTAGCCTACACAGCCGATTATTACGGCACTCTATAGACCGTGTGCGCTAGAAGTCAAGAAACATTCTGTATTGTGGCCGGTCAAAGCGGTGCAGGAGAATGACTTGGAGTCAGGAGAAAAAGGGGAGCGGCCGGTGGGGGTGCCGGCCGCTCGTGGGCATGGGGTGATGGAGGTGTAGACATTCGAGACGCCTATGCGGGCCCCGAACTCGTAGTGATTGTGCCTACGGCGGTCGCACGGGTCGATAGGCCGAAGGGTTCAATTCGTTCCGGTACCTTCGTACCTTGAATAGAGTTCGCGGGCTATTCGCTCGCCGGGCAGGGATTGCCCAAGGCAGCGAGCGGTGATACGCTCGCTCAAGTAACGAGGATTTTGGCAGCGCGGCCAAGAATGCTCCTCGGGCCGCCCGGTCATCACCTTCATTCGTCAATGTAAATCTAGCTATTTCCAGATTTTCGATTTATGGGCGCAACAGGAACAAAAATCGATCGCACGGCGGCCGTCGGTACGCAGACCCTCGACACCCTGCGCCAGCTTTTGATCGAATTGGGCGGCGCGCGCGGACTGGGAGAACTGGCAGCGCGGGGTCCTGCGGCACACCTGGAACGCGAACTCGGGCTCGGCAGCCTAGAGCGCGTGGAACTAATGCTGCGCTTGGGCGACGCTTGCGGCGTGCGTTTGCCCGATCGCGTGGTTGCCGAAGCCGATACAGTGCAGGATCTGATCGATGCCATCCTGCGAGAGGAATCGGGCGGAAACGCGAACCGTGTGGGCTGGCAGGAACCAGGCGCGAGTGCCGGAATGGCATCCGCGCCTATGGCAGCATATTCGCCTGCCATTCGCGCGGATCTCGAGCAGCAAATACGCAACGCGGAAACTTTGACGGAGATTCTGCGCCTGCGCGGGCGCGGCGAACCCGCCCGCGCGCACATTCATATCTACGAAGAAAACGATCAGTTGCGCACGATCACATTCGGCGAACTTTACGAACGCGGCTCAACGGTGGCCGCAGAGTTGTCACGGCGCGGGCTGGAGCCGGGACAGACTGTTTCGATCATGCTTCCGACTTGTGCGGAATTCTTCTGGACCTTCGCGGGCATTCTGCTTGCCGGCGGAATTCCAGTGCCTATTTATCCGCCATTCCGCGCAGACCGCATCGCGGAATATGCAAAGCGGCAATCCAATATCCTGCGCAACGCGGAAGCGCGCTTTCTGATTACCTGGAGGCGAGCCGAAGGGCTCGCCCGGCTGCTTAAGCCGGGAGTTCCCACGCTGCGAGATGTGCTGAACGCGCAGGAGCTGGCCACTACCACAACCGAGCCGCAACAGGAATCGGCCCCGTCGCAATGGCGCCCGGTGGAAAACCTGGCGCATCACGCGCGCGCTAAAGACATCGCTTTTTTGCAATACACTTCCGGCTCGACGGGCGACCCAAAAGGCGTGGTGCTGACGCATGCAAACCTGCTTGCCAATATTCATTCGATCGTGTCCGGCATCGAAATAAAGCCTGACGATGTAGCCGTAAGCTGGCTGCCCCTTTATCACGACATGGGATTGATCGGCGCCTGGTTCGTTCCGCTTTTCACCGGGATTCCGCTGGTTGTGATGTCGCCGCTCGCGTTTCTAAGCCGGCCGGATCGCTGGCTCTGGGCGATCCATAAGCATCGCGGAACGATCAGCCCGGCGCCGAATTTTGCTTACGAGCTTTGCGTGCGAAAGATTCCGGACAAAGATTTGCAGGGGCTGGACCTGAGTTCATGGCGCGCGGCGACCAACGGGGCCGAGCCCGTGCGCTCGGAAACACTCGAACGATTCGCGGCCCGCTTTGCACCCTACGGTTTTCGACGCGAAGCAATTCTTCCTGTGTATGGACTGGCCGAAGCGACGCTGGCCGTTTCGGTGCCGAAACTCGGTGTTGGTTACAAAGTGGATCGTATTGAACGCGCATCTTTTGAATCTGGAGGCAGCGCAAAACCGACCAAAGCCAACGATGCCTCCACGCTGGAATTTGTGAACTCCGGTAAGCCGGTGCCGGGTGTGGAAGTTCGCATCGTGGACGGCGAAGGTCACAACCTCGGTGAGCGAGCAGAGGGACGCTTATGGTTTCGCGGTGCGTCGGCTACGAGCGGTTACTATCGCAATGCCGCAGCGACGCAAAACTTGATGCGCGACGGCGACTGGCTCGATTCCGGTGATCTAGCGTACTGGGCTGACGGCGAAATTTATATAACCGGGCGGGCGAAGGACATCATCATCAAGGCGGGCCGCAATCTGTATCCGCATGAAGTGGAGGAAATTGCCGGACGCGTACAGGGAGTGCGAACAGGCTGCGTGGTGGCGTTTGGCGCTCCGGACGAGCGCACGGGCAGCGAGCGCCTGGTGGTGACAGCAGAAGTGCGCGATATGGCCAGCGCAAAGCGCATCGAAGATGAAATCGCGCGGACGGTGAATGAAGCGCTGGGGATACCACCGGATTTGGTCAAACTCCTGCCGCCCCAATCCATTCCAAAAACTTCCAGCGGAAAATTGAGGCGTAGCGAGACCCGGCGGCTTTTTATCGAAGGAAAGCTGGGCGAGCGCCAGCAACCGACATGGATGCAGGTCGCCGGGCTGGCGGTGCGGGGCTCGGGTCCGAGTGTTTGGTCATGGATGAAGCAGGGAGCGAAGAACACATTCGAATTTCTTTATGGCGTGTACGCAATGACGGCCTTCACAATTCTGCTATTTCCGCTGTGGGCTATCGTGGCACTCACCTGGGACCAAAAGCGCGCGGCTTGGTTCACGCACAAGGGCACGCGAATCATGCTCTTGATGGCGGGCATACCCGTGCGGGTGGAAGGGCGGGAGCTCCTAGCTGAGCGGAAAACATCGGGCCCCTGGATTTTTGCTCCGAATCACTCGAGCTTTCTCGACATTCTGATCAACCTGGCGTTTCTCCCGCCGGATGTGCGCTTCGTGGTCAAGGGTGAGATTCACGATATGCCGCTGTTTCGCACCATAGCCCGCCGAAGCGGGCAGTTTACGTTCGATCGCAGCGATCCACAGGCGCGTATCCGCCAAGCGGAGCAAGTGAATGCGGCGCTCGAAAGCGGCGAGTCTGTCGTGATTTATCCCGAGGGAACTTTTACGGCCACCACGGGCATTCGTCCGTTCCAACTGGGCGCGTTCAAATCCGCGGTAGATACACAGCGTCCGATTTGCCCGGTATCCGTGCGCGGCGCGCGGCGGATTCTGCGAGACAAAACGAAGTTGCCGCGGCCCGGACGGGTCACACTGACGTTCGGCCCGCTGGTAACGCCAGATCCGGCGGCAGGGAACGATTGGCACGAGATTGTCCGCTTGCGCGACTCCACCAGAGATATAATCGCGAAAAATTCCGGCGAACCTCTCCTCTAGAAATCGTTCACTAAAGTGCTCTACGGTGAAAACCTGAGAGCCCAGCGGGGCACTATTGCAAGATTTGTTGGTAACCCCGGTGAGCAACCCGGCATCCTACTTTCTCCCAGCCCAAACGGTGTCTTTGTCCCGAATAACTCTCAGGAGGGTACATCCATGCTCAGAAGGATCGCATTATTAGCCGGATTAATTTTTGTGGTCTCGCTTACGACGCACGCGCAGGACACATATAAAGTGGAGGTGTTCGGCGGCTATTCTTATCTGCGGTTCGATAATTCTCCGTCATTCAATCAAAACGGCTGGGAAGTTTCCGGGCAATACAAGTTTGCTCCTTGGCTGGGCGCTCTAGCGGATTTTTCGGGCGATTATGGTAACAGCACGCACACGACCTACTTTCTGTTCGGCCCTCAAGTATCGTGGCCGGCGCGCGTCTCGCCATTTGGGCACGTACTGATCGGCGGCGCGCACGTCAGCAGCACGTTCACGGAGGAAGTGAACCCTCCGGTTGTCGAAACGTTCTCGTCGTCCGACACGTCTTTCGCCGTCGCGATCGGTGGCGGGATTGATGCCAAGATCGTGGGGCCGTTTCACTGGCGCATCTTCCAAGGTGATTGGATTCACTCGAGCGTCTTCGGAAGCGGTCAAAACAATGCGCGGATATCGACCGGCATCGTTGTCAAGTTCTAGAGGCTTGGCTGCTTGAATCCGGGGCGTCTCGCGAAATCGAGGCGCCCTCGCGGTTCCCTTCAGTTCTGACCCAGAATGAAATTCACGGTGATGAAAGTCTCAACCTCTGCTGGTTCGCCGTCGAGCTGCGTAGGTTGATAACGCCATTCGCGCACGGCCGCAAAGGCCGACTGCACCAGAATAGGATTTCCGCTGAGGACTTGCAGCTCGCGCACGCTGCCGTCTTTTCCAATGATGGCTTGCAAGCGCACCGTGCCCTCAAGATGCATCAATCGAGCCACGGCGGGATATTGCGGCTGTACTTTATGAATCAAGGCCGCTTCCATCACGCCTTCGCTCAAACGTCGGGGCTTTTCCGCCCGTGGCGGAGGCGGAATCGAAATCGCTGGACCGAAATTGCTTCCGCCGGGTACGGAGTCTCCGGGACCGGAGCCACCGCCCGGGATGTCCGTTGAGCCGAAACCGGGACCGGAGTTAATCCCTGGCGCTTCATCCGAGGGTGACTCCGGCACGTGAAAAGGAATACTCGGAGGCTGCATCATTATTTCGTGAAGTTTCGGAGGCCCGTCCGGACGAGTTGGATGCCCGTGCGAGGGCCCCGGTGCTGCGGCTGGGCCGCCATGGTATGGCGGAGCGGGAGTGATGAAGAATTGTCGAGGCAGTTTGCCAAGGGTAATGAGGGGCCACAAAAGCAAGGCCAACACCAGCGCTGCCTCGAAGACGATCGACGCGAGCAACGCTTTTTGACGGAGCCGGCGAGCCCGCTCGAGAGATTGCTCGTCGCCGTCAACCAAGCACAGCGAAAACCCTTCGCGCTTGCTCATGGCACACCTCCTCCGCAAGATCCAGCAAGGAGAGCTGATCCCGAACAACAGCTCCGCTAAATCGGGAGCGGTTCGGAGTTCGCGCGAATCCCTACTAGAGATAGACACCGGGAGTGGCCGCTGGTTCCCGGCTGCTGGAACGAGTCAGCCGACAGGGAAGATTACCTGTTGCGGCGCTCATAACGATTGGGAATTCAGTGACTTGTGAGAATTGTGCGGAAAATGCATCGCTTTTGGCTCGGCATGCGTCTAAAGCATTGTGATATTCGACTGGCGGTCAGTTTCGCAAGGCCGTCTGGGGGAGGCAATTATGGAAAAAGAATCGATAGAAACTATAGGCGTTCGATACACCGGCTGGGCCGCGCTACATCGCGACCCGCTGGAAGATCGCGTGGAGTTTACTTGCCCGCAATGCGGTGAGAAGGGAACGAAAGCAGCAAGGCGGCCGCGAGCCGCTTATCACTTCACCGACGGATTCGTCCAGGATCTGCAGGGAGAGGCAACTACGTGCCGGAGTTGCAAACATTCGCTGCGCGTAGTGCCTGTCGTCATGTTGCACGATCAGGACGAGAAGCGGCGCTTTCAGGCGGTCTTCGCAGTCGAGCCGTTCTCGAGCAACTAAGGTTTGAAAAGCGGCGGCACCTTGCGCCGGAAATAAAAAACGGGGAAGGAGCCCTAGACTCCTTCTCCGTTTTTTAATTTAGTGTGACTTCAGCCGGTCGTCTTCAGCGTTGTCCGCAGAGGGTCCCTACATTCGGCGCATGGGCTTGGTGTATGAATCGGATTCGACTTCGAGATGATGCGCTTCCAGGTCTTTGCGGATGTGGTTGAAGGCTTCGTCCACGTCGTCGGCAAATTGAAGCAGCTTGAATTCGCGTTCGTTAATAGTGCCGGTGCGGACCATGTGCCGCCAGTTGATAACCTTGTCCCAATATTTCCTTCCGTAGATAAGAATCAAGTGATGCGAAGAGAGCTTATTGGTTTGCATGAGTGTGAGCATTTCCCAGAGTTCGTCCATGGTGCCGAAGCCGCCGGGAAAAATAATCAGGGCCTTGGCCATTTGCGCGAACCAGAGCTTGCGCATAAAAAAATAGTGAAAAAGGAAATTCAGCTCGGGCGTGATATAGCGATTCGATTCCTGCTCGTGCGGAAGCTGGATGCTGAGGCCGATGGAAGGGCCGCCGGCTTCGGCCGCCCCGCGATTGGCTGCCTCCATGATTCCAGGACCGCCTCCGGAACAGACGACGAACCGGCGGGGATTGTCACCGAGCGTCATGGACCACATCGTGAGGCGGTGAGCAAGCTCGCGCGCTTCTTCGTAGTAGCGCGACATGGAAACCAGAGACCGCGCGGCGCTGACTTTCTGACGCCATTCCGGCGTGCGGCGGCCTCGCGCGTTGCGTTGCACTGCTTTCAGGTGCGTGAGCGCGCGATCCCGCGATTGAATTCGCGCGGAGCCGAACATCACAATGGTGTCGCTCACGTTCGCGCGACGCAGACGATTTAGCGGGTCAATGTATTCCGCCATGATACGAAGCGGCCGGGCTACCAAGCTCTCCATGAATTTCGGGTCCTGGTAGGCTACCTTCTCGTGGGGCCCGCGACTGCGACGACTCATGTTCTCTCCTGGCTACGAGCGCGAACATTCATTCTAGGAGAACGCCCCGACGAAAAGCCAGTCATGGTGCAAAGGGCTATTACACCGCAAGCAACGCA
>Ga0302325_10002188_pt1 | contig 47933 bp, 37 predicted proteins | sample Palsa_T0_2_FD_201948 | JGI IMG/M metagenome (GOLD analysis project Ga0302325, IMG submission 201948) | Peat permafrost microbial communities from Stordalen Mire near Abisko, Sweden - Palsa_T0_2 | ecosystem: Environmental > Terrestrial > Soil > Palsa > Peat permafrost | place: Sweden: Abisko...
ACCCCCGACCCACGAAACTGAGTTTCTGCCGCGCAAAGTGCGTTCCCAAAGCCCCACCCGTTCGACGGGCTCAGGGCAGGCTTTGGGAACGAGAAGAATGCAAATGGCGGACACCCCGCGGGCCTGCCACATTAAATGCCGAATGCAAATTTCAGAGCCCGGCACTGCGCCGCGACTACAGTCTGTCGAAACCAGGCCGCTCTCGGAGGCGACCGTCTGGCTGATGGCCGTGACGGTGGGCGTGATCGTGGCGAATATTTACTACATCCAGCCGCTGCTGAAGGTGATCGCCGGGAACTTTGGGCTGAGTGTGGGCCAGGCCGGCACGCTGGCCATGCTCAGCCAGGTGGGCACGGCTTTGGGCATGCTGTTCTTCGTTCCGCTCGGCGACAAATTCGAGCGACGTTCGCTCATTCTCTGGCTCTTGATGGGTATTTTCGTGGCGCTGGTCGGGATGGCGCTCGCTCCCAACGTGCTTTGCCTGGCGGTCGCGGCCTTTGCCGTTGGCGCCTTTGCCGCCAATGTCCATGTGGTCGTGCCGTTCGCGGCGCATCTCGCCGCTCCGACGCAACGAGGTCGCGTGGTTGGCACCGTCGTGGCCGGCATTCTCATTGGCGTTCTCCTGGCGCGGACGTTCAGCGGAACGGTGGGAGCGTGGCTCGGATGGCGGGCCGTGTACGCGCTGGCGGCGGGCGCCATGCTCGTTCTCGCCATCGTGGTGCGGCTGCAACTTCCGACCAGCCATGCCGAAACAGCGATCACCTGGCGCGAACTGATGAGTTCCATCCTGACGTTGGTGCGGCAGCATTCCCTGCTCCGCGAGTCCGCGCTTCTCGGCGCCCTCCTCTTTGCCGGCTTCTCCGCCTTTTGGACCACGCTGGTCTTCTTCCTCGCGGAACCACCCTATCGTTTCGCCAATCCCAGCTCCGCCGCCGGGCTTTTTGGCCTCGTCGGTGCGCTTGGGGCCATCGCCGCGCCTGGGATCGGCTATCTCGCGGACAAACATGGGCCTCGGTTCACGGTGCGCATCGCTTTATGGCTCACCATGTTTTCGTTCCTGCTCCTGGGCCTGCTCGGGAGGAATCTCGCCGGCTTGATCGCCGGGGTGATCCTCATGGATCTTGGCGTGCAAAGCGGCCATGTCTCCAATCAGACGCGGATCTATGCCATCGATCCTGGCGCGCGCAGCCGTCTCAATACCGTCTATATGTTCTGCTGTTTTGTCGGCGGCGGACTCGGTTCTTTATGTGGCGCGATCTGCTGGCATTGGGCCGGCTGGTGGGGTGTCTGCGGGGTGGGCAGCGCGGCCATGGTCCTCGCGCTGGCCGTGGAATTTGTCCATGGCTCCCGCGGTTAGGGAGTGTTTGAAAAACGAGAACAGCCCAGTCCCGCGACGGCGGGACTGGGTTTCGAAACAAAGACGGAAGCAAGTCCTGTCAGGGACGACAGAATCGGTCTTCCGTCCCTGACGGGACTCGCACGCCACCACCGGCGGAACCCCAGTCCCGCAGTTGCGGGACTGGGCTATTTTCAAACATTCCCTAGACGATGATGGCCTTCGCCACCTCTCCGCCGGTCGTTTCCCCCGTGGCCTCACGAAGGGCCCGCAGGTTTTGCGAAAGTCCCGTGCGCAAAAAGGTGACGTCGGAGAGGTGAAGAATCAGATTCAACCCCACCTTTTTCCAACGGATTTCCTGGTCCAGCCGCGGCAGGTTGTGGACCCCCGCGCCGACGTTTTTGGATCGTGCTTTCGAGATAATCTCCTGCATGGCGTTCTCGAAAAGAGGATGGTCGTACTGCTCCGGTACGCCCAGGCTGCAGGAAAGATCGTGCGGCCCGATCAGGACGCCGTCGAGGTCCGGAACGGCGAGGATTTCGTCGAGCGCTTCGAGAGCAGCCACGCTCTCGATGTTCACCAAAAGAATGTTTCCGGCGTTTCGCGCGCGCACATATTCGCCCAGTTCCCCCTCCGGACGAGCGCCTGCGGAAAGCAATTGCTCGAGCTTCCGGCCCTTGAGCGGGCGCAGCTTGGTGGCGCCACGCAGGAGGGCCACTTCCCCGGCCGTCTCGAGATAGGCGGCGACGACCCCGCCCGCGCCCACGTCCAGGACGCGGCAGGCGTCGAAGGGATCCGCCTTGGGAATCCGCACGATGGGCACGATGCCGATGCCGCGGTAGGCGCGGCACATCCAGCCAAGCTGGTCCCAGGCGAGGGGGATGTGTTCGGTGTCAATCATCACGCAGTCCAGGCCGAGCCCCGCGAGGGCTTCGATGGACCTGGGTGAGGTCGAGGTGACGAGGGTGCCGTAAAGGGAACGTCCCTGGCGGAGGGCTTCCTGGAAGCGGATTTCATTCTGGCGGGAAGTCATGGGGCAAATGGGCGCTAAGAGATTCTGTTTTGACCGGTTGTATTCCATTGCATACAATTGCACACATGTCCATGAAATCCGCTCTTCCTCCTCCCGGAAAACGCCGCGCGGCCAGGCCGGCCTCCCGTCCGCGCGTGCGCGCTTCCAACGGCCGGCAAGGGCCCGCGCCGCGCGACCGCGGCTCCCTGCGCCTGGCGCACGAGCACATCCTCGGGCAAATCGCCGCGGGCGACCTCCCGGCGGGAACCCCGCTCTCGGAACTCTCCCTGGCCTCGCAGCTCGGGGTCAGCCGCACCCCCGTTCGCGAGGCCCTCGGCCAGCTCGTGGCGGAGGGAATTCTGCAAAAATCCAGCCGCGGGGTGATGGTCGCGGAACCCACCCGGCGCGACATCATCGAACTCTACGAATTGCGCGAAGCCCTGGAGGTCTATGCCATCGGCAAGATCGCGGCGCGCGGTTTGGACGCGCGGGACCTGGAGAACCTGGAACTGCTGGTGGCGCAGGTTCGGGTCGCCGCCGAGGAACTCAAGCACTCCGGCCAGCCGGTCTTGAAGGGCGAGGCCTTGCAGCGCTTTTTGACCTGCGACCTGCGCTTCCACACGCGCCTGATCCAGGCGGGTGGAAACGAGCGCATGCTCAAGGTGCTCGACTCGACCAATTTGCTCCTGCGGATTTTTACCCTTCGCCGCGGGCATCATACCCGCAAGCTCCTCAAAGAGGTTCACAGTTTTCATCGGCGAATTCTGGATGCCGTGGCCGGCGGCGATGGCAGCGAGGCCATGCGGCTGCTCGGAGAGCATATCCGCCTCAGCCGCGATGAACGCCTGGCGGAGTATGAGGACCTCCAGCAAACCGCGCGCAGTTGGTGAAAGCGTTGCCGCTCCCCGAATGACCGGCGCCATGAATCGTCTCCATCTCCTGTTCATCCTCGGAACCATCTTCGGGCTGAACATTCCGGCCATCGCCGAAGATCGGATTCCGCCCGCGGCCGGAACCGACGCGCCGATCACCAACGGCGCAATTTGGAAGAAAGATCATCCCGAGTCTGTCCCGGGAGCCATGCGGCCGCCCGTCGAAGCGACGACGATCTTCGCGCCGACGGAACACGATTGGAAATATTCGCACCATCAATCGGTGACTGCTTTCAATCATCGGCTGTATGCGATCTGGTCGAGTTCCGAGCGCGACGAAGACAGTCCCGGCCAGCGGGTGATGTATTCCTATGTGGACGAGACCGGTTGGGTGCGTCCGCGCATTCTCTTTCAGCCCGACCTCGAACCTGATGGCCGGCTCCGCGTCCTCACCGCGGGGGGATTTTACGAGCACGCAGGGACTCTCGTGGCCTATGCGGGCGACTATTCCATCGATCGGAAATCCACGCGGCTGCTCGCGCGAACGACGCAGGACGGGAAGACCTGGACGGAGGTGCGCGATCTCCACGTGCCGGTCTGCCCGAATCACGGCCCGCAACGCACCGCCGGCGGCCGCCTCATCATCGCCGGCAATACCGCCTTTCCCTACACCGACGATCCTTCCGGCCTGACGGGATGGAAGATGAGCGGGATCTATCCGGCTTCGATGGAATCCTTCCAGGATAACCCATCCACTTTTTGGGAGGTCGCCAAACGAAGCCAGTTTCGGAATCTTTGCGAAGGGGCTTTCTTTCAGACCGATGACGGTGTCCTGCACATGCTCCTGCGTTCCACCGGAGCGACCTGGCCGCCGCCAAGCTTTCACCTGTGGGAAAGTCGCAGCACCGATCAGGGTGTGACATGGGGTACGCCGCGGGAAACCGACTTTACGAACACCGACGCCAAGTTTCATTTTGGACGCCTGCCCGATGGGCGCTACTACGGCGTCGGTAATCCGGTGCAGGTAGGCCGCAATCCGCTGGTGCTTTCCATCTCCCGCGACGGGATCCATTTCGACCGGCATTACATTCTGGGCGAGCAGCATTACAAGCGACGCTTCGACGGAGCCGCCAAGGGAGGCGATTATAGTTATCCGCATTCCCTGGTTTATGAGGGACGCCTCTATGTCATCGTCGCCCGGCAGAAGGAAACCGAGGAACTGTTCAGCGTGGCCCTCTCCGACCTTTCGGATGGCTCTGCGGTGGGCAAACCTTGAGCATTGCCCAGGGCCGGCGCGTTACCGCGCCTTCGATCCTCACGAACCTCGCATTCTTTATGTCCCCCAAACTCCGACCGCTGAAACTCTTATTATCCCTGCGAATGCTTTTGTCGATCTCTTGGATCGGCTTCGCTCCTGCCTTGCTCCGGGGAGAATCGGCGGTCGATCACTCCTCCCCGGCGAAACTCAACTTCTCCCACGCCGTAATCTTCACGGCAAAGGGCGCCGGCCCGCTGGAGCAGAAGGCCGCCGTCGTCTTGCGGGAGGAGATTCAAAAGCGCACCGGCATCGAGCTGAAAGAAACGACGACGTGGCCCGATTCGGCGGAGTCCGTCATCGTGCTGGCGGTCGCGGCGCGCGCGAAGGAAATGACGGGGCCATTGGCTTCGGAAATACGACAGGCTTTTCCGGCCGAGGCCGAAGGCTTTCGCCTCTTCACCAAGGAAGGCGAGCACCCCGCGGCAATAATCTGTGCCGCTGATTCGCGCGGGCTCCTCTACGGAGTTGGCCGCTTGCTGCGGAAGATGGAGATGCGTTCGCAGTCGATTCTGGTTCCCGCCGGATTGCAAATCACCACGGCGCCCAAGGTGCCGCTTCGCGGCGATCAGCTTGGGTACCGGCCCAAGGTGAACGCCTACGATGCGTGGACGCCGGCCCAGTTCGACCAATACATCCGCGAGCTGGCCCTCTTCGGCGTCAATAGCATCGAGATTCTGCCGCCGCGTACGGACGACCAGCGAACCAGCCCACTGATGAAGATGCCGCCGATCGAGATGATGGAGCGACTCACGGAGATCATCGACTCCTACGGCCTGGACGTGTGGGTCTGGTATCCAAACATGGGCAAGGACTATACGAGCGAAACCGGCGTGCAGGCGGAGTTGGCCGAGCGCGACGAAGTCTTCAGCCGCCTCAAGCGCGTGGACCATGTGCTCGTTCCGGGCGGTGATCCCGGCAATCTCCACCCGAAGGTCTTCTTCCCGTGGATGGACAGGATGGCGGTCGTCCTCCGGAAGCATTTTCCCAAGGCCAAAATCTGGGTTTCGCCGCAGGCTTTCGATCCCACGCAGGAATGGCTCGATACCTTCTACCATTACGTCAACCAGAAGCCGGCATGGCTCGGGGGCGTGGCCTTCGCTCCCTGGATTGCCACGCCGCTGCCCGAGATGCGCAAGATCGTCGATCCCTCGATTCCCATTCGGAATTATCCGGACATCACGCACAATCTCGATTGCCAATTCCCCGTCCCCAACTGGGACCTCGCCTATGCGCTGACGCTGCACCGCGAATGTTATAACCCGCGGCCCGTGGCCATGAAAACGATCCACAATCTCTTCGTGCAGTATACCTGCGGATCGCTCTGTTACTCGGAAGGCATTAACGACGACGTCAATAAATTCGTCTGGGCTGACCAGGATTGGGATTCTTCCACGCCGGTGCTCGAGACGTTGCGCGATTACTGCCGGCTCTTCATCAATCCCGACCATGCGGAAGAGATCGCCGACGGCTTTCTCGCGCTCGAAAGAAATTGGATCGGTCCGCTCGCGGTAAATCGCCAGGTGGATGTTACTCTCGCGCAATGGCGCCAGCTCGAGGCCATCGCCCCGCCCGAGATGAAGAACCAATACCGCTTCCAGATGGGCTTGTTGCGCGCCAACTATGACGCGTATATCAAGCGCCGCCTTCTTCACGAAACCGATTTGGAAGCCAGGGCGACCGACGTGCTCCGGACGGAATCCGCCGGTGGCACTTTCGCGGCCCTGGAGAAAGCCGAAGCGATCCTGCGCCGCGCGCAGACCGAACCGGTCGGCGCGGACCTGAAAGAAAAGTGCGAATCTCTGGCTGATTCGCTCTTCGCCGCCATTGGTTCGCAAACCAGCGTCGCGCGCCACGGCGCGCAAAACCGCACCCGCGGGGCGTTCATGGATGGCATCGATGAACCGCTCAATAACGCGGCGTGGCTGCGCGTCCAGTTTCGCCAGGTCCGCGATCTTGCGGATGAATCCGCGCGCCTCGCGGCGATCGACAAAATCCTGAACCGGACCAATCCCGGCCCCGGTGGCTTTTACGACAGCCTCGGCGCACCCGGGAGCGAGCGGCGCATTGTCAATTCGATCCCGTGGAAGGACGATCCGGGCACGCTGAAGTCACCGCGCATCACCTTCTACTACGAACCGGATCGCGCGGACGATCGCGACATTCCTCTGGCCTGGAAGAAACAGGCCGACACGCTTTACACCACGCCGCTGCGGCTTGCTTACGATCATCTCGACCCGCAAGCGGTGTACTCTGTGCGCGCCAGTTACAGCGGCCGGACCAATCATCGCATGCGGTTGATGGCCAATAACCGCTTTGTCGTCAGCAACGAGATTAAGTCCCGAGATCCCGTCATTCAGGAATTCCCCATCCCGAAAGAGGCTACGGCCAGCGGGCATCTCGAACTCGAGTGGTCCGCCGGCGAAGGCGAACGAAGCTGCGAGGTCGCCGAGGTGTGGCTCATCCGGCATCCGGCCGCAGAACAACCGATCCAATAAAACGTGCCATGAACTCTCGATACCAATGCGATGCACCGTGGGTAGGGCCGACTGGCCTCAGCCGGCCGGGTGGTTGTCGGGCGCTGGTGGTTCGTCTCCCGCTCACGGCGCACTGGGGCCACCCGTTCGACAGGCTCAGGGCAGGCTCCGGTCGGCAGGCTCAGTGCAGGCGTTGCACCCTACCTCGGCCACTCGCGTTGCTGCTCTTACTTTTGGTTCCGGCGCTGCTGCAGGCCGATGTTACCCTTCCTTCGATCTTTTCCGAGCACCTGGTGCTCATGAAATCCGACGCTGTGCCAATCTGGGGAAAGGCTGAACCCGGTGAGAAGGTTACGGTTTCCCTTTCCGGCAAAACCGCCCAAGCCACAGCGGGAGCCGATGAAAAATGGAAGGTTAGTTTGGATCTCCACGATTCCGAGGCCGGGCCGTTCGAGATGACGGTGACGGGAAAGAACCGGATCGTCATCCCGGATGTGGTGGTTGGTCAACCGTGGCTGCTGATCGGCCAATCCAATCCGGAGCGGGTGCTGAAAGAATCCGCCAATGCGCCGGCGGAGATAGCCCGCTCGGCCAATCCGTTGCTGCGCCAGTTTCGGATCGAACGGAGAGCAAGCGACACGCCGCAGGACAATGCGAAAGGATCGTGGACCGTCGCCAGCCCGCAAACCGCGGCGGATTTCAGCGCGATCGGCTATTACTTTGGGAAAAAGCTCCAGGCGGAGTTGAAACAACCGATTGGCATCATCAATGGCACCTGGGGCGGCACGTTCATCGAAGCGTGGATGAGCGAGGACGCGATCGATCAAGACGCCGATCTGCGGGCGGGTGAGGCCGCGCGGCGCGCGCTCATGGCCGCCAACGGACCGCAGAAGGCCGCGTACGTGAATGCTTTCGGCGAATGGCTGACGGCCCACGGGCGCGGGGATAAACCGTGCGCCGATCCCGCCGCTTACGCGGGTGAGCAAGTCTCGATGGGCGATTGGACTCCCATAACCCTCCCGGGAAATGTCGGGGGCCCGAACCTGCCCGCGAACGGAGCGATCTGGATTCGCAAGGAAATCGAGGTGCCGGCCGCAGTGGAAGGCACGCTTATTAAAATCTCCCTCGGGCGTCTGACCTGTTTCGAGGACACTTATTGGAACGGGAAGAAGATTTTTGAGATGTCGTATCGCCGGCTGCCGGGCGATGGTTATACCCATTATTTTCCGATTCCGCAGGATGACCTCCATCCCGGGAAGGCGGTGGTGGCGATCCGTCTTTATGCGCCGTTGCTTCCGCCTTCGATTGTGGCGGGCGCCGGCCGATTCTATGCCGGGCCTATTCCGCTCGATGGCCAGTGGATGGCAAAAGCAGAATACAGCCTGCCCGCGCTTTCCGCGGCGGAGATCGCCTCGGCGCCGAAACCGCCGCCGCAGCCTCCCGCGATGAAGGCCGCCGGAATATTCAATGGCGTCCTCCATCCCATCGTTCCGTACCAAGTGGCGGGCATGCTTTGGTACCAGGGCGAATCGAATGCCGGGACCGCCTTTCAGTATCGCACCAGCTTTCCGCTCTTTATTCGCGATCTGCGGGAGAAGTGGCATCAGCCGGAGCTGCCCTTCTATTTCTGCCAATTACCGAATAATTTCCCCAAGTCGAAGCTTCCCGGCGAGAGCGGCTGGGCGGAACTGCGCGAATCCCAGTCCCATGCGCTGGCCCTCCCGAAGACCGCGCAGGCCGTGCTGATCGACCTCGGTGAGGCCGAGGACACGCATCCCCGGAATAAAGCGGATGTCGGCGCGCGCCTCGCGCGCCTGGCTCTCGCCCGGCAGTATGGGCAGCACGATCTCGTCGATTCCGGTCCGGTATACGACAGCATGAGTTTGGAAGGTTCAAAGGTGCGATTGAAATTCACGCGTACTGACGGCGGCCTGGTCGCAAAGCCTCTGCCGCCAACTTACGACGTGCAAACGCTGCTGAACCGCACCGCCCCGCTCGTGCCCAATCGTCCGGGGAGCGAGTTGCAGGGATTCGCCATTTGCGGCGAAGATCACCGCTGGGTCTGGGCCGACGCCAAAATCGATGGAACGAGCGTGCTGGTGTGGTCCGACAAGGTTCCGGCGCCCGTGGCCGTTCGTTACGCCTGGGCCGACAACCCGACCTGCAATCTCTACAACGCCGCCGATTTGCCCGCGTCGCCCTTCCGCACCGACAATTTCCCCACCACGACCGACTCGCGCCGCTTCGGCCTCTCCCCCGAAGGTCGGTATTGAATGATCTGCTTCCGGGGGGAGTCCTGGCAGCGGCGGAATGTGGCGGCGGCCTCCAGCCGCGGGTCGTGAAGCATTCTCCGGCAAGGATGGCGCTTCCACTTTGACGCCCGGCCGCCGGCATGTCCCGTTGACTTGCAGCCGCCGGCGGAATGAGACTGCGGCTGTGCGACATACCCCATCCCCTTGCCCTCCGTGTTCCAATCCTCGCCGATCCCTCGCGGCGTCAGCAATCTGCGCACTCACCTCGATGCTGCTGGCCTCCGCTCCCGCTTCGGCGCAGGTCACGATCACGCCCGCGACGGACACCGTCCACATCACCATCGACGGCCAGCCATTCACCGATTTCATTTTCGGCGGCGGCAATGCGATGAAGGCGTACCTCTACCCGCTGCGGTCGGCCACGGGGAAACTGTTGACGCGCAAGTTTCCCATGGAGCCATCCCAGGGCGAGCCGGACGATCATCCGCACCAGCGCGGATTATGGTTCGCGCACGAACGGGTCAACGGCACGGATTTCTGGAACAACGAAACCACCTACACGAAAGCCAATCGCGGCCGGATCGTCGTGGCCAAAATCAGCGATGCGCGGAGCGGTCCGGACGCGGGCAGTTTCAAGGCCGATCTCGATTGGATCGACCAGAACGGTGTCAAGCTCCTCGCGGAGGCGCGGCAGATAACCTTTCGCAAAACCGCGACGCTGCGCATCATCGATCTCGACCTCACTTTGACCGCGCTCGTCGACGTCACCTTCGGCGACGCCAAGGATGGCGCGTTTGGCATCCGGCTGGCGCCGGCCCTCGAAGAGCCCGGCTCGGCGGAGAAGGGGATCGCGAATCAGATTCCCGGCACCGGCACGATCCGGAACGCCGAGGGCCTCGAGCACGAGAAAGCCGTGTGGGGGAAATTTTCAAATTGGCTCGACTACTCCGGGGAGGTGGACGGCGAGAAAGTCGGTGTGGCGGTCTTTGATCATCCGGAGAATTCACGCCGCGCGCGGTGGCACGTGCGCGCTTACGGCCTGCTCGCGGCCAATCCCTTCGGACTCAAAGTCTTCACCGGGGACAAATCGCAGGACGGAAGCCTGCCCCTCAAGGCCGGTGATACCTTGCACTTCCGGTATCGCGTGGTGATCCATCCCGGGGACGGCAACTCGGTGAATCTCGCTTCGCTCTGGGAGGATTATTTGAAGGAAGCGAAGTGAGGGGCGGTGGGGGATCTTAGTTCTTAGTGCTCAGTGCTCAGTGACTGGTGGCCAGTTTTAAGGGGGATTACATACTTGACTCAGGGAACGGCCCCGCTCTATTTTCTGGCGGCATGGCTTTTCCTATTCGCGCATTCTCAAAAGGGCAAATTGATAAAGCCGGTTTGGTGCTCCTTTTGCCTTTTCCCAATGTAGATGAAATTTTCCAGGCCCTGAACGTCATCAATAATTGGCGCTCGTGCCACAGCTACCCGCTTCAGATCATCAAGATGACGCTCCTCAAGCGCGCCAAAAAAATTACGCGTCAAGCGTTGATCGCACAGCGATTAAAACGCCTTCCGTCTATAGAATTGAAGCTGCTCCACAATCCGAATATGAAACTCTCCCAGATGCAGGACATTGGGGGATGTCGAGCCGTGCTAGACACGGTTTCGCAGGTTAAAAAACTGGTGGACGTTTACGAAAAGACTAAGGCAAGAAACCCGGAAGGGAGGCCTGTCTGGGTGGACAAGTATGACTACATTTCATATCCAAAGCCAGACGGCTACCGAAGCATTCATCTGATCTACAAATACAACAGCGTCGTAAAGGAAAAACAGCCATTTAATGGACAGAGGATAGAGATTCAAATCCGCTCAACGCTTCAGCATACTTGGGCGACCGCTGTTGAGATCGCCCAGACATTTACCGGCCAGGCTCTAAAATCCAAAATAAAGCATGCCAGCGCATCATGGCTTAGATTCTTTGCGCTGATGGGCACCGCAATCGCGCTCAGGGAAAAATCGCCTCCAGTTCCAGGAACACCAACAGACAGGGACGAATTGGTTGCGGAATTGAGGGAGTTGGAAAAAAAGGAAAGAATTATCCAGCAATTGAGTGCATGGGGAGGCGCTGTTCAACTCCTTCAATCCCATCCATCACATGCTCACACATTCCTGCTGATTCTTGACCCGGTGGCAATGACGCTCATCGTCAGGCCGTTTCAAAAAGATAAAATGCCAGAAGCGCAAGAGGAGTATCTCGCCGAGGAAAAAAATCTGGGAAAGGATTCTCAAAAACAGGTCGTTTTGGTAGCTGTCGAATCATTGGACGCGCTTCGGAAGGCGTATCCTAATTATTGGGCCGATACAGGGGCGTTCATATCCGCTGTGCGGGCAGAAATTGAGCCCGCAAAAGCGGAACGCGCTAAGAAACCGAAGGCTTAGGGCCGCGCTTATGTTTTATTTTTTTCCACTCCTTTTGCGCCGCGTCGACGGCTTCCTTCGGCGCGGTAATAATGCGTTTCGCCATCGCCTCGAATTTTTGGCGAGGGCTCGGCTCTGGCGCTGTGGGCGTGCTCATGCCCGAACGCTAGCAGAAGATGAAGTTGAAGGCTACGGCTTCTTACGCCGTCTGCCACGACCCTGCCGACGTTTCCCCCTCCTTCCCCCGGCCAATGAGAGCCGCATACCGCAGCCCCTTTCCGAAGATGCCAGTAGCGGCTTTCAAAAAGCGGCCCATATCGTTGTCTTTCCGCTCGTTGAATCGGAAGGCTTGTTCATCCAGATACCGGAACAAATGAAACGGCTCTACGCTCACGTAGGTTCCGCGAATCGCGCGCTTCAAGAGGCTCCAGAAGTTCTCCAGCCCGTTGATGTGGACATTGTCCTTGGCGTAGCAAACGGCGTGATTGATGACCTTGTGCGCGAAGTCTTCCGGCAGGCTGTGGTAGGCAGTTGCCTCATCGGTGTGAACCTCCGCTCCTTTTTCAACGTGCTCCAAAATGTTCCCCTGCAATTCGGGGGTCTTGATGCTCTTGACGTGCTTGAGAATCACGCGGGAAGCCTGTTGCCGGGTGGAGCGTTGCAACAACCCTTGGACGGGTGCGAGATGGCTGGTGCTGGTGGTGATCTTCCGCCGCGCACGCGCCTTGGCGTTCATCAGCCGGGCCTTTCCGCCAATGTAGGTTTCATCCACTTCCACAGTGCCGTTGACCTTGGCAATGCTCCCGTTTTGCAACGCGAGCCGGATGCGGTGGAGCATGAACCAAGCGGTTTTCTGAGTCACTCCGAGCGCGCGGTGCAGTTCGCAAGAACTGATGCCGTTCTTGGCGTTGGAGATCAGCCAAGTTGCGCACCACCACTTCCCGAGCTTGATGGGCGAATCCTCGAAGATCGTCCCGACCTTGACGGAGAACTGCCGACGCTCATGCTTTTCCCGGCACTCCCAAGTTCTGCGCGAGGAAATGAAATTAACGCGAGTAGAGCCGCAGGTCGGGCAACAAACGCCGTCGCGCCAGCGAAGCGCCACGGTGAAGGCAAAGGCGTTGTCTTCGCTGGCAAAAAATTGCATCGCGTCGTTCAAAGTTTCGGGGAATTCTGGAGCGATATTTTCTGCGTTCATGCGAGAAATCTACCACACCTTCAACATGAGTCAAGTATATAATACCCGTTTTAAGTGTTAAGTTTTAAGTTTTAAGCATCGGAGCGAGAACCTTCTCGTTGTCGTGGCCGGTCACTTCTCGGAATACTCGAAACTCGAAACCAAGAATCAGAGCCGATCTCGCAGGTGCGAGAGAAACGGCCGTGGTCCCGCAATCGCGGGAGGGGCAAACCAGAAACCAAAAACCAGAAACCTGAAACCTGAAACCTGAAACCTGAAACCTGAGCGAGGCCAGTGCGCCCTACCTGCGGCCTTCAGGCCGCGTGAAATTCCCGCAACTGCCGCGCGGAAACTTCCGGCAAAGACGGATTGATATACATCCCGGTCCCCAGTTCGAAGCCCGCCGCCTTGTTCACGCGCGGGACGATCGAGATATACCAGTGGAAATGGGCCGCGCCTTTCTCCTGCGGACCCAGCGAACGGAGGACAAGATTGAACGGCGGATTCGCCAGCATGCCGTGGATTTTGGCGAGAACGGTGCGCAAAAGTTCCGCCAGCGTCCCCAGGGTTCCGACCGGCAGCTCCGAAAAACAGGCCGTGTGAACCCGGGGGAAGATCCACACATGGTACGGCGACAGTGCCCCGTAAGGAACGAAGGCCACGAAGTCCGCGTTCCCGGCGATGACGCGCGTCCCTTGCTCCAGTTCCTGGGCCAGGATGCTGCAGGCCAGGCACTCACCAGTTTCGGCGAAGAAGCGCGAGGCGTAATCGAGCCGGTCGATGACTTGTCCGGGGACGATGGGCAGCCCGACGATCTGCGAATGCGGATGCTGCTGCGAAGCGCCGGCCTCCGCGCCATGGTTCTTGGAAACGATCACGTGCCGCACGCGCGGGTCGGCATAAAACTCGCGAAACAGATGGACATACGATTCGAGGACGCGCCGGACCTGTTCCACAGGAAACAGGCCCATGGCCAGATCGTGCCGCGGAGTTTCCACGATCACCTCGTGGAGTCCCACGCCATTGACGGTTTCGCCGAGACCGCCAAATTCATCCCTGAAAGCGATTTCACCTTTCGGCGAAAGGGCCGAGAACTTGTTCAGCACGGAGCGGACGAGCCATTGGCCATCGGCGCCATCGATGCGGTATCGATCCGGCCCCGAGACCGCTTCATTGCCCGGACAGAACGGACAAGTGGCCAAATGTGCCGGACCATCCGGGATCGCCGGCGGGTGGTCGACATTTCCGCCCCGGTGCGCCCGCTCGGGCGCAATGATCACCCATTCGCCGGTCAGCCGGTTGTGGCGGATTTCAGACATGAGCGAAAAGTGGGGGTTTCATCGGGCGCAAGCGTCTTGGAAAAGGTCGCTGAAGGCAATCCCGGGACGCGGTTGAGGCGGTGCGTGGCCGCTTTGGACGTTCGGATTCGGGTTTGACGAGAGGCGGCCGCTGCGCGCTGTTGAAGGGGATGAAAGCGCATTCTGAATCGTTCCAGGTTTCGACCCGTGGGAAGGGGACCTATGAAATTACGGATGAAGTGACGCGGATCGTCCGGGCCAGCGGGGTGAAGACGGGCACGGCGACGGTGTTCGTGCAGCACACCAGCGCGAGCCTCGTCATCTATGAAAATGCGGACCCCTCGGCGCGGACGGATCTGCACGCCTTTTTTGAGCGGTTGGTGCCCGAGGACCAGGACTATTTCGTGCATACGGCCGAAGGACCGGATGATATGCCCTCGCATCTGCGGATGGACGAAGTTCCTCGACGCGAAGCGGCAGAACCTCGCTTCCGCGAAGAAGGCGCGCAAGGTCAAGGCTCCGAAGCCGGTCGCAACGCCCTCCGAGCCATCTGGAGCCGCAGCGCCCAACCCTCGCCGTGGCCGCCCGCCCAAGCGTGAGGACGGCACGGACCCCGCGCCGAAAGCGGTAGCCGCAAAACCCGAGCCATAGGCGGCGCACCGGGTTCACAAGGAGCTTAGCACGTCCGACTTCACTCGGACATTAGCACCCACCAGCCGAGTGAGGGTACGGTGGGTATTAAGCAGGTGCCACCGCGCACCGCCGGGTGATGCGACGCCACGGCGGTTCAGTTCGTCCCGAATCTGACGGGTCTGTGTGAAGCCGCTGGCGCGAAGCTCGGCGATTATCGGGCCGAATTGCTTGGCCCGCTCCAGCGCCTCCGCCTTGTAGCGCTTGGCCTTGTCCCTGCCGGTCGCTCCGATCACCACGCCGCGCAGCTTGGCCGCAGCCATCGCCTCCTTGGTCCGCTGGCTGATCTTCCGTGCTTCCTCCTCTGCAAAGGCGGCGAGCAGGTGAAGCATGAACCGGTCAACCTTCGGGTGGTCGACTGCCACGAAGTTCACTCCGGACTCCATCAGGTTCGCCACGAAGGCCACGTTCCGCGCTAGCCGGTCCAGCTTGGCGATCACAAGCGTGGCCCTCTTCCTGCGGCACAGTTCAACCGCCTTGAGGAGTTCGGGCCGGTTTGACGCCTTCTTGCCGGACTCCACCTCGGTGAACTCGGCGAGGGTACTGCCCCCCTTCTCGCCGGTGTAGCGTGCGACCGCGTCGCGCTGGGCGGCGAGCCCAAGGCCGCTCTCGCCCTGCTTCGTCGTGGACACGCGGAAGTAGCAGACCCAAGCGGGCTCCCGCCCTGTCGTCTGTCGCTTCTCAGTGCTTGCGTTCCCGGTGTTCTGTTTTGGAGTGAAGGTTCCTTCGATCATAGACGAAAAGGAAAACACGGCCCACAATTATCCGCCCTCGGAGCGTCTACCGTGCGGTGCTTGCTCGCGTCGGAGAGAGCACGGGCCGGAAAAGGAGGGAGGTCACGCCCCGGCCCGTGTTCTCTTCGACGCGGGGTGGAAGGGTGGAGTATTCGGCTAAAGCTTTTTTCCGCTGCTCGCTTCGTTTGTCAAAGAAGTGCAGTGGTCTCCGGGACCGGGGTGGAAAGGTGGAGAAGTCAGGCTGGCGTTTGGGTTTCCCGGAGACACTTCCCACCGGCAGCGTTGACGACCCCTCCACTGCCCCGATTCTCTTAACCAAAACTACATGAACGCTCACACCGATTCTTTCGTCGTCGCAACGAGGGGCAAAGGCACTTACGAGATCACCGAAAACGTCGCTCGCATCGTTCGCGACAGCGGAGTGACCACGGGCACAACCACGGTGTTCATCCAGCACACCAGTGCGAGTCTCGTTATTTACGAAAACGCCGACCCGTCCGCACGGACGGATCTCCACGAGTTTTTCGAGCGACTCGTTCCTGAGGACGCGAGCTTTCTGGTTCACACTGACGAAGGGCCAGACGACTCAACATCGCACCTCCGCATGGTTCTGACACGATCAAGCGAGTCCGTTCCAGTTGTAAAGGGCCGCCTGGCGTTGGGCACCTGGCAGGGCGTCTTCGTCTTTGAGCACCGTAGAGCACCTCACCAGCGCAACATTATCGTTTCGGTCGTAGGAACCTGAGCCCCTTCTTCTTCACTCGACGACAGTGGCAGCGTCGCATCTGCGGATGGTCCTGACGCGGACCAGCGAGGTGGTGCCGGTGGCCCAGGAGCGGATGCAGCTCGGGACCTGGCAGGGGATTTTTCTCTTCGAGCACCGGCGGGCGCCGCATCGGCGCAATATCGTGGTGTCGGTGGTGGGGGTGTAGAGGAGCGCAACGGTGGATCGAGCGCTCCGAGCGCGATGCGAAAACGGTGCGCGCAAGCGCCCAAATGCTCCTGTGGGCGGCTGGGAAGATGGCGGCTGGAAAGATGGGCGCCTTCGGCGTGGCGTGGCGCATGCCGCCCGGAGCGCGGCATCCACCCAAGCGCCGTAACAACACCGTTGCCTGGGCATTTCGCCGGAGTCAAGCCATCGCGGTTGGGGAAGGCCTGGGCGGGCGCGTGCCCTACCGGGCAAGACCCTCGACGGCGACAAACACGCCTTCGAATTTCGCGGCCGGTTGGCCTTCGCTTTCGAGCACCGTCTTCAAGGTGATGCGGCCCTTGCCCTTATGGGCAAAGTCCCGGCGAAAACGCTCCAGATCTTTCTCGTCCGGGGTGTGGCAGACGGCCCGCAAGTCGCCGCGCACCGGGCGCTTGTAGAGCATCGTGCTTTGACGAATAACAATGTTGGCCTGCGGACGCCGGAGCAGCCACCAGAGCAGGGCATAGCCGCCGAGCGTGGCCAGGGCGTGCAGGCTGCCGCCAAAGGCGGTGCCCAAGTGATTGTGGTTCAGGGCGAGTGGCGCCGTGAGCACGAGATGCGCGTCGTCGCATTCTACGACATGAACCCCCATGGCGACCGTCAGCGGAATCTTTTCGTGGAGAAAACGCTCGAGGTCTTCGGCAGTGTTCATAGCTCACCGCCGGTGATGGCAGCGTAAAGGGCGTCGATCAAGCGCAAGGATTTCGGTCCCGGCAAGACGCCGGGTTCCATTTGGTTCATGACGTACGCGAAGGAGATTCGATTTTCCGGATCGGCGAAAGCGTGGCTGCCGCCCGCGCCGGGGTGGCCAAAGGCCTTGAGCGACGGGCCAAAATTGGTGCGCACTTTGCGTCCGGCCGCATCGACCGGATCGCGCATGAAGCCGGCGGAAAAGGCGGTCTCGAGCAGCAGCACCCGGTCTGGTCCTTGCGTAAGGGTGGTGGTCATCGAGTCGAGGGTAGACGGTTCGAACCAGCGGCGGTTCTCCAAAGCACCGCCCTCGGCCAGCAGCGCATAGAATTTTGCCAGCCCACGGGCGGTGCCGACGCCGCCGAACGCACCGAAAGACGCCGTGCGCGCCTCGGGTGCGTTCATGGACGCGACGCTGGTCAAGCCGCGCGGCGAGGCAAAGGCCCGCGAGGTGAGAGAGGACGGAGTGAGGAAGGCGGTGTAAAACGTGTCGCCCTTGGGCGGCGAAGTCTTCGCGGGAAAAATCGAGGCAGGCTCCAGGACGCGCTCGGGCGGCAATCCGATCCAGACGTCCAGGCGGAGAGGCTCGGCAAATTCCTCGCACCAGTAGGTTCGCAAGGTTCGCCCACCGGTAATGCGCCGCAGCGTTTCGTCGACGAGAAAGCCAAAGGTGCGGGGGTGATAACCGTGCCCCTGTCCCAGCGGCCATGCGGGGGCCGATGCGGCCAGCGCGGCGGCGACGGCCTCGTGGTCCATCACCGGGGCCGGCGCGGTGAGCGCCGCCAGTCCCGCCTGATGGGACAGCAACTCGGCGATGGTCACGCGGTCTTTACCGGCTTGGGCGAATTCCGGCCAGACCGCGGCGACAGGGGTGGTCAATTCGACGTGGTGTTCCTGGCAGGCGTGCAACAGGCACGCGGAGGAGAGGCCTTTGGTGGCGGACCAGAAAAGCACCATCGTCTCCGGAGTCCATGGCCGCTCGTGCTGCCGATCCTTGAAACCGCCGGCGAGCGAGACGATCTCTCGGCCTTCACGCCAGACGCTGACCGACGCGCCCAGTTCACCGAAGCGGGAGAAGTTCTCGGCGAAGAGTTCGGGAAGACGCGGCTGGACCATTCGGATGGGTTGCTAGTTGATCTTCGAGGCTTGGCGAGGAATCCGCGGCGCCGAGGGGACAATTGAGAATTGAGAGCCGTTGATACTGAGAGCTACGCGGTTCGAGATGCGCGAGGTTGCTTCCTGGGTCCCTGGGTTTCGGCTATTTTGATGGCTCCGGGACTTTCGCGATGAACGGGGTCGAGGATGCTTGAGGCGGCTGGCACAACCGCCTCGACACCCGCGTTGTAGAGGCGGCTGTGTCAGCCGCCTCAAAGCTCTGCTGGCCGGCCCGGAACAAGCCCGCCGCCCGTGCTAATTGCGGGCGGGTGAGGCGCCGAGGAGTTGGTCCCCGTGGATGTCGTGAAGGGCGAAGAGGCGCAGGATGGTTTCTTCGATGAGGTTGTTGGGGCAGCTGGCGCCGGCGGTGACGCCGACGGTGAGCGGGCGCCCGGGGAGCCAGTTTTCCGTGGTGATCTCGTGCTTGGAATACTGATCGAAATGGACGATGCGCTGGCGCGACTCGAGCCGGCTGGCGTTGCGGATGAAATAGGTCGGGAGCTTGGCTTCGCCCATTTCGGCGAGGTGCGAAGTGTTGGAGCTGTTGTAGCCGCCGATCACGAGAAGCAGATCCATCGGCGATTCGAGCATGTCTTTGAGGGCATCCTGCCGCTCCTGCGTGGCGCCACAGATGGTGTCAAAGAACCGAAAATTCTGGCGGGCCGCCTCGGCTCCGTCGCGGTCGCGAATGGCCGCCTCGACGCGGCGCTGCACTTCCTCGGTCTCGCCGCGCATCATCGTCGTCTGGTTGGCCACACCGACGCGCTGGAGGTGCCAATCGGGGTCGAATCCATCGCTATAGGCGCCGCGGAATTTCTCGAGGAAAGCCGTCTTGTCGCCCCCGCGACGGATGTAGTCGCAGACGTAATCGGTATCGGCGAGGGTGAGGACGACGAGATAATGTCCTTTGCCGCCGAGATAGGCGCGGGAAGCAGTCGCCTTGGTTTCCTCGTGCGAGGCCTTGCCGTGAATGATGGAAGTCACGTCATCGCTGGCGTTTTGGCGGACGCGCTTCCAGACGCTCATGACGTCGCCGCAGGTGGTATCGACGATCTGGCAGCCGAGTTCCTTGATGCGCGCCTCGGTGGCGCGGTCGGTCCCGAAGGCCGGAACGATGACCACGTCTTCGGCATGCAAGTCGCGCAGCATCGCTTCCTTGTCGCTCCCGAGGAGGTTCTTGATGCCAAGCGTGACGATCTGCTCGTTGACCTCGGGGTTGTGGATGATTTCGCCGAGGATAAAAAGGCGGCGATCGCGAAAGACCTTGGCCGCGGCGTAGGCGAGATTGATGGCGCGCTCGACGCCGTAGCAAAAGCCGAACTGCTTCGCGAGCCGGACGGTGACCCCGTCGCAAGTGAGGGTGCCCCCGCCGGCCCGCAGCTTTTCGACGATTTCGCTACGGTAGTGCGACTCGACCTGGGCTTGCACCGCCGCCATCACATCCGGCGTGCGCAGGTTCACGCGAGCGGGTTTGGAGGCGTCGGAGGAATCCATGGGCGGGGCTTAATCTTAATCTTACTCTCAATCCGGCTCTTTTTCGGAGGGTTTTGGATTAAGATTAAGAAGGAGATTATGGGCGGTCGACCAGGAGCGGCTCTGGCGGTGAGCTGAAGGCGCGAGCCGAGATGAGGATGGCGGGAGCCGGATCGGGATCGGCGTAGTCCTGCGGGCGTTTCAGATCCTTGCCGATGGTCGCGTCCTCGGGTTGTGTTTGGGCGACGCTCACGGGGGTGCCCATTTTGGCGAGCGCGTAGAATTTCGGCGCGACGTTGTGATGCAGACGGATGCAGCCGTGCGTCCGTGGAATGGGCCAGACGGCCCCTTCGTGGAAGCCATAGCCGGGGGTGAATTCGCACCACCACGCCATCGGAAAGCCGACGTAGTGGCCGGCGGCCTCGCTGACTTTCGCGGGATGAATGCCGTCGGCAGTGACCGAGAAGCCGTACTCGCCCGAACGCTTGTCCGGGATTTTGCCGGAGATCCGGTAGCTGCCCGTGGGGGTCGGATGGTCGGGCTTGCCGATGGCACAGGCGGTGACCAGCAGCGGCGTTTCATCCTCCATCACGTAAACCGCGCGATTCGCGAGCGAGACTTTGATGCGCACATTCTCGGGATTTTTCGGTTTGTAAGCGACGACGTTGTAGGTGGAGCGTGAGGTCGGGCCGGTGGCGCAGCCCGCGAGCAACGCCAGCGTCGCCAGGCCGGTGAGAGTGAGGAAGCTTTTCATGGAGGCGGCTATGCAACGGCGCGCGGTGGGGTTTGTCAAATGCTTCGGCTGGGCGGGGGGCGGCTTCACCGCAACAGCCAACATCCAATGGGCTCCGCAGCGAGGGCGAAAACCAATACGCGAAACGATGGGAGGCGTGGGGAGAATGGGAGTAATGGGATGGTGTGCCGCGGTGATGCCTGGCGTGGGAAGTGCGCGCTAGCCGGTGGACTGCTTTGGTGGAGCTTTGGTCGGCGGGGTCGCCAGGGAACGCAGGAGCTTTTCGAAGGGGCTCGATTCGCGGGCGTAGAAAGGGTAGGCGCGCGTCGCGTTCTTCGGCCGATAGCGGAAGTACTTGTACGGCCAGAGCCAGAGGTCGGGCCGCCGGCGGATCATGGGTTCGAAATCATTCCAGCACTGCTGGGCAATTTCCTGGAGACTCATTTCCGGGGGGAAATTCAAAGCCGGGTAGGCGGTGACGCGGCAACTGCCGTCGGCGTATGGCTCGGTTTCCACGGGGACGGCGAGGGCATTGACGCGCTGGATGAGGACGGCGTGGAGCACCGGCACACACATCTTGAGCCCGAAGCCTTCAATGACCGTGGCCGCCTGCGAGGGACGCAGGTTCAGGTCGATGAGCAGGCCCGTGGTTCCACCGCGCTTTACCACCTTCAGCATCCGGATCAGCGAATTCTCCTGCGGGATCATGGTGTGGCCGGAGATTTCGCGCAGACTCCGGAAGATGCCATCGAGGCGCGGGTTCTTGAAATTCTCGGTGACGACCGTGTTCTGAATGCCGTTGTAGCCGGCCGCCATGTTGGCCAGTTCCCAATTGCCCTGGTGCACCATCATAAAGACCAGACCGCGTTTCTCGCGCCGCCCTTGCTCGCGAACGGCCTCGAAGCCGTTGTCCTGCGCGTACTGCCGGTGTTGAGAAGGCTCGAGCTTATGCGCCCAGAAAAGATCGAGCATGGTTTTGGCGAAATTGCGGTAGGACAGCCGCGCAATCCACCGTCGCTGCGAAGCCGTGTAGCGCTCGCCGAAGACGCACTCGAGATTGGCCAGCGCCACGGCGCGTCCGCGATGATCGAGAAACCAGGCGAGATCGCCGACCAGGAGGCCGAGCGTGACGCAGCGCCGGCGGTTGAGGTGCGGCAGCGACCAGGCCAGAAAGCGGCAGCCCATTTCCTCGAGCCGGTAGCGAAAACGCTTCCAGCGGGAAATGGCGTCGGACGCCGGCTGGTCGCGGGTTTGTCCGGGCCGGGCTGGCATCGGTTTCTGGTTTTTGGTTTTCAATGTGGCGGCCCCACACCTGAAACTAGAAACGCGAAACCAGAAACCAAAAACTATGGAGACCGACTCCCTTCTCGCCTTGATTCGCGCGGTGCTCGCGCAACCAACGGCCCCATTTCACGAGGACGCCGTGCGCGCGGAAATTCTGATGCAGCTCGCGCAGTGTCCGCACGTCCGCACCGTTCAGGACGATTTCGGCAACGTGATCGCGCGCTACGAGCGGGGAGCGGCGGCCCCGCGTTACGCGTTCGCCGCGCACATGGATCATCCCGGTTTCGTGGGAGGCGAATTCTTCGGCGGAGTGCCCGAGGAGTACCGCGCGAAGAAACCGCCCACGCGCGACTTCGGTGCATTTGCGATGTGGGACCTGCCGGCTTTCGAAGTGAAAGACGGACGCATCCATTCGCGGGCTTGCGACGATCTCGTCGGTTGCGCCATGATCCTGGCGCTTTTTCGGGACCTGGAGGCGATGGGCGCTGAGGCCAGCGTGCTGGGTCTGTTTACGCGGGCCGAGGAGGTCGGCTTTATCGGCGCCATCAAACTGGCTAAGAGTGGCCGGATCGCGAGCGAGGTGACGATCGTTTCGCTCGAATGCAGTTCCGAGCGCAGCCCCGGCGCCGGGCGCATGGGAGAGGGCGTCATCATTCGCGTGGGAGACAAGACGTCGATCTTCGATGACAGCGCCACGCGCGCGCTGACCTCACTGGCCGCCGGAAACAAGATTCCGCATCAGCGCTGCTTGATGAACGGCGGCACCTGCGAAGCCACGGCTTTTCAGCTCTATGGGTACCGGACGGCGGCGCTGTGCGTGGCTTTGGGCAATTACCACAATTGCGGGCCCAAGACGAGCATCGCCTCCGAATTCGTGGCGGTGGATGATGTGCGGGGTTTGGGACGATTGCTGGTCGCGGCATCCACGGCTTTGGCCAGCTCGGATCCGGTGGTCGAACTGCGGGAAAAACTGGAAAAGGGTATCGAGAAGTATGCGCGGTTTACGTGAGTGAGCGTGGCATTGCCGCGAGTTTTCGGCGAGGCCGCCGAAAACAGCGCGAGCTGGAAGCTCGCTCTCCCCTTTTCGATGCTGCCACGCCACGGCTTTTTCGTGCCTGACGGCGTCTGGGATGCGATTTTCGGCGCTCAGAGTAGCTACAGAGGAGCCGCTCGGGGCTAGGCGGTCCCACGTAGTTGCGAACCGTGGCCCGTTGACTATGCTTTCGGCAGTTCTTTGCCAGCTCAATGTTCCGGCCCGGTGGCCGGATCAACGGGGGACCCAAAGACCGTCGCGCGTGAAAAACTTGTCGCGCGGCTCCGGGGCGAACGGCGCTTGCGGCGCCGGGGGCACTTGATGGCCCCAGCCCGACAGCTAACTCCGTCAGCAGCAATCAAGAGGCAGATGGAACGTCCCCGGTTTCCGATCGTGACAGCGGAAAGCGCGAGGCGCTCTGGATGCTCTCGCAGAACGTCATCGCGCTGCGGTTATCGCAAAAGCGGCGGCGCAAAAGTTAGAAAGCACAATCCTATGGACGGCATCTCTGAGCTGTTCTCTATCGTGGTGGTGGTCGCAAAGATCGCCCTCGCGCTCTTCGCCCTCTACGTCTTGATCGGCGTCCGGTACATTCCGCATCGCCGCGTGGGCATTCTCGAAAAACTGTGGTCCCCGCGCGGCTCGCTCGGGCAGGGGCGAATCATCGCCCTGGCCGGTGAAGCGGGCTTCCAGGCGCGCGTGTTGCGCGGCGGCCTGCACTTTGGCTATCCCTTCTGGATGTACAGCGTGCACGCCGTGCCGCTGGTGACCATCGCGGAAGGCCGCATCGGCTACGTCTATGCGCGCGACGGCCATCCTCTGGTGGCGTCGCAGACGCTCGGCGCGATCGTCGAGTGCAACGGCTTCCAGGACCCGGTGGCCTTCCTCACCAATCACGGCCATCGCGGCCGCCAGCGCGCGATCCTGCGTGAAGGCGTCTACGCGATCAATACGGCGCTCTTCGTCGTCATTACCGAACAGGGCATCCATGCGGGTCCGGTGGGCCGGCAGGAACGCGAGCAATGCGCTTCCTGGCAGCAGGAACTGGAAGTGGCGCGCGGTTTTCTGCCGGTGCTCGTCGGCTCCGCGTATTACACGCAGCGCGCCGGCGACACGTCCATCCAGACCGATGCGAGCAAGCTCTCGCCGCACGATCTCATCGGGATCATCACGGTGCACGATGGTCCGACGCTCGATCCCGGCGAATTCATTGCGCCGCAGGTCGGCAGTCCTGACAGCAGCGGCCACAATTATTTCCAGGACCCCGAGACGTTTCTGACCCTCGGTGGCCGCCGGGGCAAGCAATTGCAGGTGCTCACCGACGGCACCTTCTTCATCAACCGCTGGTTCGCCACCGCGGAGTTGCAGCCGAAAACGCTCATCCCGATCGGCTACGTCGGCGTGGTTATCAGCTACTACGGCGCGGCCGGTGAAGATCTCACCGGACCGCAATTCCGCTACGGCGAACAGGTCGAAGCCGGGCGTCGCGGCGTGTGGCGCGACGCGCTCGCGCCGGGCAAGTACGCGCTCAACCCGTACGCGCTCAAAGTCGAGCTCGTGCCCACGGTGAACTTCGTGCTGCGCTGGATCACCGGCCAGACCGAGGCGCATCGCTACGATGAAGACTTGATGAGCATCCCGCTGATCACGGCGGACGGTTATGAGCCGCTGCTGCCGCTCTCCCTGGTGGTGCATATCGATTACGCCAAGGCGCCGTGTGTGGTGCAGCGCTTCGGTGACGTGCGGCGGCTCATTACGCAGACCCTCGACCCGATCCTGACGGCCTACTTCCGCGACGTGGCGCAGTCGTCGAACATGCTCGACCTGCTCACCCGCCGCGAGGATATCCAGCGCCGCGCGACCGAGGAACTCGGCCGGCGTTTCCAGGGATTCGACATCAACTGTGTGGCCGTGCTCATTGGCCGGCCGGAATCCGCAAAACTCAAGCCCGGGCAGGAAGACCCGATCGACCGGCTCTTCGACCAGCTCCGCCAGCGGCGTCTCGCGGAGGAGCAGAAGGCGACTTTTGCCAAGCAGCAGGAGGCCGCCGCGCAACTCAAGCAGCTCAATCACGCGCAGGCCGAAGCCGAGCGTCAGACGCAACTCACGCAGACGCGCGTGGAGATCGAAATCGCCGGCAACCGCGGCTCGGCCCAGCTCGCCGAATCCGAGCGCCTGGCCAAGCGCGACATCGCGCAGGCGGAGGGCCGCGCCCGGGCGACCGAGCTGGAAGGCCAGGGCGAAGCGGCGAAGATCGCGCAGATCGGCCAGGCCGAAGCGAACGTCAGCCGCCAGAAGGTCGAAGCCTTCACCGACCCGCGCCTCTACGCGCTGAGCCTGGTCGCGCAACAACTCGTGCACAGCGAACAGCCGCTGGTGCCGGAGCGCGTGGTGCTCTTCGGCCAGGGTGATGGCAAAGCCTCCGCGGAAACCGGCCTGTTCCAGTCGATCCTCCAGGTGCTCACCACCTGGCAGAATATTGGCGGCGAAAACGAGCCGCCCAAACCGGCCCCGGAGAAGAAGGCGGAAACCGAAATCGTGCGCGTGAGCTGAGGCTTGCCGCATCCCCAAGCCGTGGCGGCCAAGCCGCCACGGCTTTCTTTTTTTTGCAAGAACCTGCGCTAGAATTGCGTATCTGAGGATAATGCCCGACTCCACACTCGCTTCCGCCACGGTACGGCCGCGTTCATTTCGCCGGCTGTGGATCTTTCTTCTGGCCCTCTTCGGCATTGGCCTCGTGGTCGTCAATGGCGCGGCGTATCTGGCGGCGCGGAGCATGACGCATTACGTCGAGAACGCCGGGCGCCTGCACGTCCATGTGCCGATGACGGCGTGGGACAAGACGCGCTTTTTCCTAGGCACGCTGGCGCTGCCTCGCCCGGTCAATCATCTCACGCCCGGCGATCGCCGGCTCGAGTACGAAACGCTGCGCTTCCCCGGCGCGCATCATCTGAACCTCGAAGCGTGGCGCATTCCCGGCGAGGAGGGCCAGCCCGTGGTGCTGCTTTTTCCCGGCTACTGCGGGAGCAGGGATTCGCTTCTCGGCTATGCGCGGGAATTTCACGCGCTCGGCTACGAAACCTGGCTCGTGGATTTTCACGGCGTGGGCGGTTCGCAGGGGAACACCACCACCCTCGGATGGGATGAAGCCGACGACGTGGCCGCGGCCGGCCAGGAAGCCGCGCGGTTGCGTCCCGGCGCGCCGCAATTGTTCTTCGGCACGTCCCTCGGGGCGGCGGCCGTCCTGCGGGCCGAGCACCTCCACACCATCGATGCGGCGGCGTTGATCCTGGAAAGTCCCTACGACCGGCTGGTCACCACGGTCGGGCACCGTTTCAGCGCGCTGGGAATTCCGGCGTTTCCGCTCGCGGATCTGCTGGCCTTTTGGGGCGGTGAGCAATTGGGCTTTAACGCCTTTGCGATGAACCCCGTGGATTACGCGCGCGATGTTCGTTGCCCGACCCTGTTGTTCGAAGGCGGAAAGGATTCCCGCGTCGGCGTGCCCAATGCCCGGGCCATTGCGCAAGCGCTCGGGTCGCACGGGACCTTTGAGCTTCTGGCCGGCCAGGGCCACGCCTTTTACCTGAATCGTGTGCCCGATGAATGGCGGAAAAGCGTGCACTCGTTTCTGGCTGCGAATCTCGGGCCGCTGCGGTAGGAGGTTGTCCTGCCGAGGGCGCCGACCCCGCCGTCGCGCGAGCGTCCCTGCCTATTTCTTCGCGGTCAGCTTCGCGAGGGCGGTTTGCTCGGTTTTGGCAAGCTGCAAGGCCGCCTGGTATTGGGCGGCCTCGGCGTTGTAGGCGTCGATGGCATCCGAATCACCCTTGCGCAGGTATCCGCGCTCGTGTTTCAGGTTGTCGTACCATTCCGCAAGGCGCGCGAATTCCCGGCGATTCGCCTCGAGCCGCTCCGCCGCGCTCAGGACCGGCAGCGCGTCGGCCATTTTCGAGATCGCCGCGGCGACGGCGGGAGTAGGGGTCGCCGGTGTGGCCGGTTTGGCCGCTGCCAGCTTTGCCGCCGGGGTTGGCGTGGCGGTGGGTTTGGCTGGCGCAGTGGGAACTGGGAAATTGGTATTTCCGGCGGATGCCTGAACGACATTCGATTTTCCGAGACTCGCCAGTGACCGGATCGACGCGGCGTTGCCGCCATCGAGGAAGAAGAGGAGCACCAGCGGCCCCACGATCATGCGAAAATACCACGAGGATTTGGCCGCCTCGCGGAATTTCAGCCCGAAGACGAAGGGGCCAAAGGGAGCGAAGAGCACCGTAAAGAGCCAGCGCGTGCTCACGGCGTGGGCCGCATTGATGAGCAGGAGGCGGCTCACTAGCGAACAGAGGAGGGCGGCGGCGAGGAACGCTATGGCGGGTACGGCGTGCATACGCCACTGATTTAGCAATAACAATGCCCGTATCGGGCTTGGGTTGGGTGGTTCGCGTCGGTTGGCTCGGCCTTGCATTCTCCGGAGGCAGGCAGAATGATCGCCGGCAAATTCTTCCCTTAGACGCCCTCTTATGCGCTTCCGTCATTTGCTTGCCGCGGTCTTCACTCTCGCGTCGGCTGCCTTCGGCGCTCCCGAGACTCCGGCGGTGAAGATGGTCATTATCGGTGACTCGACCGTCTGCGATTATCCCGCCGACAGCCCGAACCGCGGCTGGGGGCAATTCATCGGGGAGTATTTCCGCGATTCGGTGACCGTGGTCAATCTCGCGGCGGGCGGCCGCAGCACGAAGACTTTCATCGGCGAAGGCCGCTGGGCCAAAGCGCTGGCGGAAAAGCCGCAGTTCGTGCTCATCCAGTTCGGCCACAACGATTCGCACGCGAAGGAAAAGCCCGAGGCGACCGACGCCGCCACGGATTATCGCGAGAACCTCCGGCGCTTTGTGACCGACTCGCGTGGGATTGGCGCGGCGCCGGTATTTATCACGCCCATGCAGCGGCGGACGTTCACACCGGAGGGAAAGCTGAATGACAATCTTGAACCGTACGCCGAGGCCATGAAAGCGGTGGCGGCGGAACTCCAGGTGCCCGTCGTCGATCTGCACGAGATGAGTGGCGCGCTCTACCTGAAGCTGGGACCCGAGAAATGTCTGGAACTGGCGAACAAGGCCGGCGATGCCACGCATTTCGGAGAAAAGGGCGCGCGGGCAATGGCGGAATTGGTGATGAGCAAGCTGCCGGGAGCAGTGCCGGGGTTGCAGGGGCTGCTAAAGGCAGCCAGGGCTGGAAATTAAGAGAGCGTCGATTGTCGAAAGATCGTCTGCGAAGGTGTTGAAAAGGGGAGCGCGTGCATCCTGCGCGCAGCCGCCGGCATCCTGCCGGCGGAATCGGGTTCAGCGTGCGCGAGCGCGTCCTCGCGGGGTTTGTTTTCGAAGCCTTCGGCAGGATGCCGAAGGCGGCGCGCTGGAAGCACGCGCTCCCCTTTTCTCACTACAAATCGGCGCGTTCCAATCAGGCCGTCGGCGCCTCGATGCGGGGGAAGAGCGGCGTGGGCTTGCCGAGTTGGTGGGGTTCCCCGTCGGCGCACAAGCCGCCCCAGTGCGCGTCTTCCAGACGAAAGCGCGAGTCGTTCCCGCTCAATTCGGTTTTCCAGTTGAGTTGATCGAAGATGCCGTGGGCGGCTTTGGGAAGGATCGGCGAAACAAGGATGGCAATTATTCGGAGCGATTCGGCGAGACTGAATAGAACGTCGTCTAATTGCTCCTGCTTCAGTTGGTCCGTCGATTTAGCCAGGGACCACGGTGCATTTGCTTCAATCATGAAATTGCAACTCGTTGACAGATCACTCATCTCCTCAAGCGAGTCGTTTACCGAAAAGTTGTCGAAGCCCGACGCGTAATCAGTTATCGCGATTTGCAGCTTTTCCATATCAATAGCCTGAGATGGCTTCGTCGGTTTAGCGATCCTTCCAGCACGATACTTCGAGGCCATATTCAGCGTCCGGTTCAGCAGGTTCCCGAGACTGTTCGCGAGGTAGGTATTGTAGCGCTGAACAAGCCGCTCCTCGCTAAAGTCCGCATCCCTGCCGGTCACAATGTCGCTCATCAAATAATAGCGTACCGCCTCGGCACCGTACTTGTCGGCGAGCACATCGGGATCAACTACGTTGCCGAGGGTTTTGCTCATCTTTTCACTCTCGCCGGTTTTGCCGCGGATGTTCCACCAGCCGTGCACGAGCAGTCTCGGGATTTCCTCATCGGCGAAACCGAGCGCCTTGAGCATGATCGGCCAATAGACGCCGTGCGCCGGGATGAGGATGTCCTTGCCGATGACGTGAAGGATGCCGCGCCAACGGCGAAGAAAATCCTCCGGCGGGCGCGCGGGCGCGGGATCGTATCCAGGCGCGAAGCTGACGTAGTTCACCAAGGCGTCGAACCAGACGTAGGTCACGAAACCAGCGCCGAAGCTCTCGGGAAACGGGATGCCCCATTGGAGCCGGGCGGCGGGGCGCGAGATGCACAGATCGCCCTCCAGCTTCTCGACGGCATTGCGCAATTCGGCGACGCGGAAATCGGGGATGACGAGCGGCTTTCCCGCCGCGCTGCGGGCATCGATCAGGTCGAGCAGCCATTGCTTGTGTGCGAGCAAGCGGAAATAGAAGTTCTCCTCCTCGCGGTACTCGACGGGCTGCCACTCGGGACCGAACTCTCCGTCCGCGGCGCGCTCCTTGTCGGTGAGGAATTGCTCCTGGCGCACGGAGTACCAGCCGCCTTCCGACTTTTTGTAGATCCATTTGCTTTGCCCGTCCGGTCCGTGGTCGTCCCACAAGCGCTGGAGGATGGCCCGGACACATTGCTTGTGGTTCGGAGCCGTCGTCGCGGCCCAACCGTCGTAGCGGACGTTCAGCTTGTCCCAGAGCGCCACGAATTTCGCGGTAATACCGTCGACAAATTCCTGTGGCGGGACACTCTGTTTTTCGGCGGATTGCTGGACTTTCTGGCCGTGCTGGTCGACGCCGGTGAGAAAGAAGACGTCGTCGCCTTTCAGCCGGTGATAGCGTGCGAGCACGTCGGTCAGCACCTTTTCGTAGGCGTGCCCGATATGCGGCGCGCCGTTGGTGTAGTCGATGGCGGTGGTGATGAAGAAAGGGTCGGCCATAAGGCGGACGGGGAATGTGCGGGATGCCCGCCCGCTTGGCAACCCGGCGTGAATCTGATTGGCGTCCGAAGAAACCAGAAACCACCGAAAGAATCGCGTCAGCGATCTTTCCGCGTGAGCACGGTGACGCGGCCGTTGGTTTCGAGGACGGCGGTGTGTACGTCGCAGATGGCGGCGCAATCGGCTTCGCGGAGAGCAGCCATCAGCTCGTGCTGGGTGAGCCCGGCGCGTTCGAGGGCGTGCGGGCGGAGCTTTCCATTGTGGATGAGGATTTCCGCCTCGCCATCGATGAGCTTTTCGAGGTTCCGGTAGCGGCGAGTCATCCAGCCCATGATGACCGAGAGGAGGATGAGGGTGGCGGCGAGGATGACCCCCGCGGTGATCGAGTTGTCGCCTCCATTCATGGCGTTCTGGACGGCGTTGCTGATGAGCAGGAAGAGCACGAGATCGAAGGGCGTCATCTGCCCGACCTGCCGCTTGCCGGAGACGCGGATGAAGAGGAGCACCATGAAATAGACCACCGCCGCGCGGAGGATGAAATGCCACCACACGCCGCCATTGAAGGTCCAAAGATTGCCGGCGCCAGCGTCCAGGGGTCAGTCCTTTTTGACCTTGCCGCCCCAGCCGAGAATGCGCGCCTTGCCGCTGGCGGACTCGGCTTCCTTGATCATCCCGGCCCGCACGTAGAACAGGGAAAGGCTCGACCAGGCGAGTTGCTCGTTGGGGCGCAGATCGACCGCCTTCAATCCGGCCTCGATGGCCTCGGAATAACGCCCCAGCTTCATCAGCGCCATGCCGAGGGCATGCCAGCTATCGAAGAAATCGGGCGCGAGTTCCGTGCACCGGCGGTACTTTTCCACGGCGTCGTCAAGATCGCCAAGGGCGAGGTCGCCATTGGCATCGTCGAAAAGCTCTTCGACTTCGGCATTCATGGGGCACGGAAGCGCTGCGCGGCGAGGATGAATCCGGCGCTCAAGAACACAAAAAAGACGCCCATATAAATCCCACCAAAATCCGCGTGATTCGATCGCAGGCTCAGCAAGCCCTCACAAAGGAAAAACAGGCCAAATATTCCGAACAAAAGGCCCATCCCGAAATACAATCTGGGCAGGACTTTGAAAGAAACCGTTCCGCGTCGTTGCAGCGCATCAAGCGTCTGGACATCCGTTTCGCAGCGATTGCGGCAGGCCACGCTTGAGCCCACTTCGGCACAGCAATCATGGCAAATCGCGCGGTGGCAGGCCTTGCAGATGGCCACGGCTTCCACATCGCCATGAAAAAAGCAGCGCATGCTACGACTGGGTCGGGTGGAGGATGGAACCCCGAAATAGGCGAAATAGACGAAAAGGAGCGAGGCAAAGCTCGCTCCCCAAAAGCAACCTCGGTCGCGCTCCCACAGGCGGCGGCGCGTCATCTTCGTCTGAGTTCATCCGCTAGCTGCTGTATTTGACTTTCACCTGCGCGGCGGCCCGCCGCAGCTTGAGCCACTCCTGGAAGAGCGCCGCACGCTGATCCTGCTCGAGATAGCCGACAATTTCGGCCTTGCTCGCCTTGAATTCATTCTCGTCGAGCGGCAGCTTCCGGGCGACATAGACGAAGAGGCTCCCATCCGCCGTCGGCATCGTGGTGCTCAACTGGCCGACCTCCAACTCCGCCGCCGTCTGCATGATCTCACCCGCATCGGGGAGGTCGTTTTTCGGCTCTTTCATGGAGAAGGCCGGAAAATCCTCGGCCTTCACGCCCTCCGCCTTGACCGCCTCGACAAAGCTCTTGCCGGCCTTGAGGTCGGCCACGATTTTGTTGCGAACGTCCGTGGCCTTGAGGTTGAGGGCTTCCTGGGCGCGCTCGTGCTTGAGGGTGTCGGTGAGGTTGGCCCTGGCTTCCTCGAAGGTGAGGGGACGGGGCGGGGTGATGCTTTCGAGCTGGAGCACGTAATAACCGCGCCCCGTATCGATGACATCGCTATTTGGATCCTGTTGAGTGAGCTTGAAGGCCGTCGCGGCGATGATCCGCGACCCGCCGAACACCTCCGGCGGTTGGTTGGCGGAAAAATCCGGCGATTCCTCGACCTTCACTCCCGCCTTGGCGGCCACCTCGTCGAGTTTCGCGTTCTTGTCGGCCATGGCCACGGCAAAGTCCTCGGCCTTCTTCTGGAGATCGGTCAACGCCGCTGCCCGCTCCTTGCCTTCCAGCGGCTTGTCGGTGGCCGGCGGAAGGAAAGCGATAAACTTCACCTTGCGCGTCTCCTCGGTTTTCAGCGAAGCCTTGCGCTCCTCGTAGAGCTTCTTCACGTCTTCTTCCGGTACCTGGGTGGCGGCGAGGAAGTCGTCGAGTTTGAAGCGCACCACCGAGGCCTCGGTCTTTTGGTAGAAGCGGGTGAAGGCCTCGCGGATTTCGCTCTCCGCAGGGGCGACCGTGGCGCCAAGGAGCGCCTTGATCTTCTTCAGGCGGAGGTCGTCCGCGATCAGTTCGCTCAGGTCCTCGGGGCTAAATCCACGCGGATTGAGCAAAATCTGGGTCATCATGGCGTACTTCGCCGAGTCGTAAACGCCATTGGTTTGAAAGTACGGGATGGCCTTCAGGGCTTCGAAGATTTCATCTTCGGTCGGCTCGATGCCGAGGCGTTCGGCCTCGTGCCTCAAGACCATGCTGTTGAAGATGAAGTTCTCCCTCGCATCCTGCTGGGTCACGGCGAGCGATACGTAAAGGTCGCGCATCCCCAATTGCTGGCTGAGATCGGCCTTGCGTCCGATCCGCTGGACCTGCGCGAGACTCACCGTGCGACCATAAATGTCCGCGATGTGCCCGCCGGCGCCCTTGTCGAGGAAATCGCTGTGCGTATAAAAGCTGGCGAAGCCCACGATCGTGATCAACGTGACCACGATCATGATCGTCTGCTGATAGCGGCGGAAAATTTGGTAAACCATGTTTGGGGAAGTTTCTTGGTTGCTTTCGGGCGGGCGCATTACTAGCTTCCCGCCCCGCAGAGCGCATGAAGCTACGTGCCCCCCTTACATCCCAGCAACTTCTTTTTGCCGCGTGCCGCGCGTTCCTGTTGGTCCTTGCGGCCCCGGTGCTGGTCCCGGCTGCCCGAGCCCAGGACGTGATCATTACGACGGATAATCAACAACGCAACGTCAAGGTCATCGGTGTTTCTCCTTCCGGGCAAACGCTCGATTTTCAGATAGGCCAGGGCCAGCTTGGCCTGCCGCTCGGCAACGTGAAGGAAGTGCGCATGGCCCCGCCTCCCGAATACAACCAGGCCATTGCCGCCTACCAGGCGAAGGATTTTGTGAAATCGCTCGGCTTCGTCAAGGGGGTCGTCGCCAGGTTCAAGGGCATGCCGTCGCCTTGGGCGCAGCAGATGGTGGCGATGCTCGGGGACCTTTATATCGTCACCAACGACATTCCCAAGGCCGAGGTCGCGTACGCGGATTTTAAGCGACTGTATCCGAATGGCGGCTCGCTTCAATCCGAGGTGGGCCTGTCCCGTCTCGCCGTCGCCAAGCAGGATTATGAGACGGCCAGGCAGAAGATCGAACCCATTACGGAAGCTGCGCTGAAGGAAAAGGCGGTCAATCCGGCCAATGCCATCGCCTACAGCCAGGCCTTCCTGGTCAGCGGCGAGGTCAAGGAGGCGGCCGGAAATCTGCCAGGCGCCCTCGAAGATTATTTGCGCACGGTGACGTTATTTTATCATGATCGCATCGCCGTTTCCACCGCGCAGGAGCGTGCCGACGCTCTCCGCGCCGCCCATCCCGGCGTGACGGTGCCGTAACCTCTCCAATTTATGATCCACCCCCGACTCCGCCGTTTTCTTCCTTTGTTCCTTGGCCTCGCCGGCCTGCTCCTGAGCCTTGCCACCGGTTTTGGCCAGGATGAAGAAGGCGGGCCTGCGCCGCATTCGCAGAACATCTTCGAGACGATCAAGGGAGGCGGCCCGCTCATCATGGTCATCTGGGGCGCGATCGTGGCCACGTCGGTGACCATGGTGACGTTCATCATCCAGAACGTCCTGTCGCTGCGGAAGAACAAGCTTGCGCCACCGCCGCTCGTCAACGCGCTCCAGCAGACCCTTTTGGCCGGGAACTACCAGGAAGCCTGGGAAACCTGCAACGCCAACAAGAATTACCTGGCCAATGTGCTCAAGGCCGGGCTCACCCGGATCGGCCGTGGCAAGGAGGCGGTCGAAGATGCCGTCGCCGAGCACGGCTTGCGCGAAGCCACGATGCTGCGCACCCGCAACAGCTACCTGTCCGTGATCGGGGTCGTCAGCCCCATGATTGGTCTGCTCGGCACGGTCATCGGCATGATCGGCGCGTTCGCGGTGCTGGGCAGCAGCGGCATCAGCGACCCGCGGGCGCTGGCGGGCAAGATCGGCGAAGTGCTGCTGGCTACGGCGAGCGGCCTCTTTATCGCCATTCCGGCCTTCGTCTCCTACTACGTCTTCCGCAACGTTTCGCAGATGTGCATCGTGCACGCGGACGACGTGGTGAACTCGCTGCTGCTCGATATTCCCTACGACGAACTCGAAGGCGTGCAGATCGGCGAAAGTTTCAATGCCGGCGCCGCCCAGGGCGCCCAGGGCGGCATTCGCAAGGTTTCCATGGCGCTCACCACCGCGTGCCCGGTCTGCAACGGCGCGGTGACCGCTGGGGTGAATCCGTGCCCGCACTGCGGCGCCACGCTTGATTGGCAGACCTGAACCGATGTCCCACCGCGCCAATCACGCCAAGGTCAGCCGCGCCAAGACGCGCCTTGCTCCCGAGGAAGATCCGGAGTTTCAAATCGCGCCGATGATCGATATCCTGCTCGTGCTGCTGGTCTTCTTCATGTCCATCAGTTCGACGGAAGTCTTGCAGGTGAGCAAAGGAGTGACCCTGGCCGTGGCCAAGGACGCCAAGCCGGCGGACAAGAACACCAAGGGCCAGACCATCATCAACGTCATGTGGGCGAAACTCAACAACGCCGGCAGTATCGAGGTCGACAACCAGAAATTCTCCCAGCCCAACCAGATGCTGGGAATGCTCAAGTCCAAGGCGCAGGCGAATCCAGCCATGCGCATTCTCATCCGCGCCGACCGCGATGTCCGCTACGAATACCTCAAGCAGGTGATGATTACCGCGGGCCAGGCGGGCGTGGGCAAGGTCACTTTTTCCGTGGTCGACAAGGACACGGGCGCCCCCGCAAACTAATCCTCATGCACAACGAAAGGAGCATTTCATGGCCGGCAGTGTAGGCTCAGAAGATGGCGATATCGGCTTTCAGATCGCGCCGATGGTGGACGTCGTTTTTGTGCTCATGCTTTTTTTCATGGCCAGCGCCGGGTCGCAGGTCGTCGAGAATGAATTGAACATCAGCCTGCCCAGCGGCGCGACCGCGGCGAAGGATTCGACGGCGAAGACACCCATTATCATCGACATTTCGCCCGAGGGCCAGGTGGTGGCAAACAACCAGTCCTTCGGCACGCCGGCGGACAAGTCGCTGAACACCTTGCGGGACTGGCTCAAGGCCACGCAAAGCTTCGGCGGCGAGGACCCGGTCATCATTCGTCCAAATTCCGAGACGCGGCACGAGCGCATCGTCGACGTGCTCAATGCCTGCGCGGCGGCCGGCATCAAGAATCTCACGTTTTCGTAGATGCGGAGGAAGCACGCCGTCGCTTTCCCCCTCAGAAGAGCGACGGCGGCTTTTCCTCCGCCGTCCACCTCGGCGGAATCCCAAGTTCTCAGAGCGATTTGACGCGAATCCAGGTTTCCGCCCGCTGCCCCGTGGCGGGATCGCGCACACTCAGGCGATGCACACCTTCGCTCACGAGCGCGTAGGTCCGTCCGTCGCTCTCGCGGAAGCTGAGCGAGTCGCTTTCCCACACGGCATGCGACGGGCCACTGGCCGTCACCGGCACCCAGCGGCTCGAGGGCAGATCGGGATCGACGATGAAGGTTGTCCCCGGAACCGGAGATTCCAGGCGCAGCGTCGTGTTCGCCTCGCAAAGCGCCTGCGTCGCGATCCGATTCCCGCCGCTCTCCATCCAGGCACGGTATTCCGGTCCGAGCTTGACCCGGCCGTCGGCGTCATAGTCATCGGGCGATTCCGGCGGCGGCAGATGGTCGCGGAGGAATTTCTCCCGCACCGCATCCGGCCGCGTGCGGGTGAGCAGTTTTCCGGTGAGCGGATGCACTTCGCGCTCCACGATGTTCCCGGGTGTGGCGTACCAAGTCGTGCCCAAACCGGTGTGCAGGTGTTCCATGACCGCGTGCATGATCGGCGCCGCGCCGGTCACCCCGGAAACTTCGCGCATGGGTGAGCCGTCAAAATTTCCCACCCACACTCCCACGGTGAACTCCGGCGTGTAACCCACGGCCCAATTGTCGCGGAAATCGGTGCTGGTCCCGGTTTTACAAGCCACCGGAAAATCAAAGCGCAACGCGGAGTTCATGCCGAAGCCGAGCAGGCGCGCGGAGTTATCGCTCAGCATGTCGGCGATCAACCAGGCCGCATCGTGGGTTTGCGGTGTGTGGGCGGCAGCGGGCCTCGGGGCGCCCTCCACTTTGGGCGGGGCGACTGGATCGAGGAGCACGCGGTACGGCTTCCATTCGCCGAGCCGTGCGAGGGCGGCGTAGCTGTTCGTCAATTCGATCAAGCGCGTTTCCGCGTTGCCAATCGTCAGTCCGAGTCCGTAGTGCTCCGCGGGCTGGTCGAGCGTCGTCATGCCCCACGCCCGCAGCCGCTCCTGGAGGACGGCGGCGCCGCCAATCGAACTGAGGACTTTCACCGCCGGGATATTGAGCGAGTTGGCCAGCGCCAGCCGGTAGCGCAACGGACCGTAGCAGCGTTTGTTGTAATTCTCGGGCCGATAGATGCCATCCGTCGTCATGAACACCGCCGGCACATCGGCGACCACGCTCGCCGGAGTCGCACCGCGCTCGAGGGCGAGCAGGTAGGTGAACGACTTGAACGTCGAACCCGCCGAGCGCCGGGCGAGCGCCCCATTCACCTGGCCGGTGCCGGGCGCGAAATAATTCTCCGAGCCGACCAGCGCGATCACATCGCCCGTGCGATTATCGATCACCGCCACCGCGGCATTTTTGACATTTTTCTCGCGCAATGCCGCCAGCCGGTTGCGCACGGTGTCCTCGGCAAAACGGTTCAGGTCGAGGTCGAGCGTGGTCGCCAGAATCGGCGGCCTTCCCGGTGGCAGATTCTGGAGGACGAAATCGACGAAATGCGGTGCGCGGAAGAGCCGCCTGGGAGGTTGCAGGCGCAAGTCCTCCTTCGAGGCGAACTCGAACTGGCTGGCCGTCAGCCAACCGTTGTCCCGCATCCGTTCGAGCACGGCGGTCTGCCGAAACTTCGCGCGGGCGGGATTCGTATGCGGATTCAATCGCGTCGGGTTCTTCGGCAATCCGGCGAGAAATGCCGCCTCCGCGTCGCTCAAATCCGACAACGGTTTCCCGAAATAATAGTCGGCAGCGGAAGCGACGCCGACGTTCAGGTTGCCAAAGTCGAGGCGGTTCAAATAGGCCGCGAGGATCTGTTCCTTGGTCCACAGTTGCTCGAGGCGCAAGGCCCGTGCGGTCTCCAGAAGTTTGGTGGCCAGCGTCCGCGGGCGCGGATCGGAAATCTTCACGAGTTGCTGCGTGATCGTGGAGGCGCCGGAGGTGACCCGCCGATGCCGGAGATTTCCCGCCACGGCGCGGGCCACCGCCACGATATCGACCCCGCGATGGCTGAAGAACCGCTTGTCCTCGGCGGCCAGCATCGCGTGAATGAGGTTGGGCGGCACGTCCTGGAGCGCCACCGTGTGGCTGAAGCGCTCGTCGGCGCGGGTCTCCCGCAGGGGCATGCCGTGCCGGTCGGTGAGTTCGAGGCTCTGCGCCGGAGCGTGTAAGAGAGCCGGCGGCAGCGGCACGAGCTTCAAGCCGACCCAGGCGAGAGCGATCAGCACGATCCCTATTCTCAGGCCCCACCACGCGGCTTTCCCAAGCCATCGTCCGGCCCGGCGGAAGCGGGTGGGTTGAATGGTGGCGTCCGGCTTCATTTCAAGGGCTGGCTGGTCAACTGCACCGTCTCGGTGAGGCCGAATCGCTCGGGGTGATACATCTCCTCGATCTTGGCCGAAGGCGCTGTGACGGTGCCGGCGGCCCGCACCCGGGCAAGGTAGCGGATGGTGTAGTCACCCGCGGGTAGATCGTCGGCAAAGAACAGGGCGCGGTCCTCGCGCAGCTCCTCGTGATCGCTCAACCAATTCCGGCCCAGTCTTTGTCCGGCGAGCGTTTCCTGCGATTTGAAGGCCGGATTGATCGCCTCGAAGATCGCGGGCAGCGCATCATCGACCACCACGTAATGCGCGGAATGGCGCACTCCGACGTCCAGCGTCACGAGCACCCGGTCGCCGACGTGCGGGTCCTTCAGTTCGCTCAGTATCCCGTCATCTTCGACCTTCGCGTAGCGCCGTTGGATCGAGTAGCCCTGGTCCTGCCGCGGCTGAACCAGGGATTTCGGCCGCGACTCGATGAGCACTTCCGCGAAGGCGTTTTTCTGGTCGGGATTGGCCAGCGGCATCGGTTTGCCCGCCGCATCCCCGGTGAAGGCAAAGTCAACGACCTTCAGCGGTGATTCGGCATCCACGGCGACCGATTCGGTTCGACCGTTCCAGCTCAGCGTGCCGGAAATCTTCGTGTCCGCCTTCTCGACGCGGTGGAAGTAATCACCGAGCGCCAGCAGCGACCAGCAATTCCCCTGCGTCGTGCTCCAATGGCCGCCCACGCGGAATTCCATCAATTCGCCGACCAGTTTTCCGACGGTCGGCGAGTCCGGCTGATAACGAGACCAGGCGATCAAGCGCATCGCGGTGTCGCGCGATGGCGACCAGAACCAGTCGTCCTCCGGTGTCCGGATTTCCTGTTTGGGATCGAGCAATTCGGCAATCATCCCGCCCGGCCCATGGCTTTCGGCCACGGCCATCGCCAGCAACGCGCGATTCTCCGTGCTCAATTCGTCGCGCCGCTTGAAGAGCGTTTCCTGATAGGCCGGTTCGGCGCGTCCCGCGACGGCCAGGGTGTAGAGCGCCAGGCAGCGGTCCGACGGCCCTCCGTGGCCATAGTGAAGGTCGAAGCCATCTTCACCCGCGCCGCGCAATTGCGCGCTGAGGTACTCGCACAGCCGTCCGAAAGCTTCCTCCGGCACCGGAAATCCGGCCCGACGCGCCATGGCCAGGCCGAGCCCGCCGTAGGCGCTGCCCCAGAACATCGGCTGCTCACCTCCCGGCCAATAAGACAGACCGCCGGAGCCGGTCTGCATGGTGAGCAGGCGGTCCACTCCGTGACGCACGGCATCGGCGATTTCCGCGTCGGTCCTTTTCAGCGCCGGCAGGACGCCCTGGAAATCGCGCATCGATATCCACGGCAGCGTGCTCGAGGTGGTCTGCTCGACGCAGCCGTAGGGATAGTGCAACACGTGATCGAGTGACTCACCGAGTTCGATGGCGCGGGAATTCGTGAAGCTCACGTGCACGATCCCCGTGCCTTCGAGCAATTCGGGATTCACGCCCGCGAGCAGGTCGGTTTCGCGGCCATGAATTTCCGTCATGCGCAGCTCGCGCTTCATGGGCACGGGATAGCCGACATTGAGCGTGGTCTGCACCGCGTCCCGGTACTGCACGCCGCCCCCGGCGAAGTGTGCGGTCCATTTCCAGACAGCCTGCCCGGCCTGGGTGAAGGCCACAGGAATATCCACCGCCAGCGAACCGTGCGCCGGCAGCGTGACGTGCCGGGTTTCCGCCGGTGTGGAGACGGTCTGATCGAACTCGACGCGCACGTCCACTTCCCCGTCGGCATCGGTGAGATTGTGCAAGACGCCGCGCAAGGTGATCCGGTCTCCGACATTGGCAAAGCGCGGCAACGCCGGCTCGATCATCACCGGTTTGTTGACCTCGAAGGCCGAATCCGCGCTGCCGAACTGGTCGCGCGTCGTTTGCACGACGGCGATAACGCGATAACGCGTGAGGCTGTCGGGCGCCGTGAACTTCGCCGCCACCCGTCCCTCGGCGTCGGTGCGCAGGCTGCCATTCCACAGGGCGCAAGCCACGAAGTTCTTCCGGAACGCCTCGTTCGCGTCGTCGCCGCCGCCGCCGACCAGGTAGCCCTTGTTGCCAAAGGTGCGCTCCTCGGGGTCTTCGGAGAGCAACGTCGGCAGCGTGAGTCCCGTGGTCACGTCGAGGGCGCGCTCCTGATTGAAGAAGGCCAGCGGATCAGGCGTCTCGTACCCCATCAGGCTGAGCACGCCTTCGTCCACGGCGTAGAGCGTGACCTCGGCGTTCGGCACGGGATGGCCGTTGAAATCGAGCACCTGCACGCCCACGTTCACTTCGTCGCCTGGGCGATAGCTCGGCGCGTCGGGCTTCACGTAGACGCTGAGTTTGCTGTCGGGCCGCGTGACCTTCAGTTTGCAATAGCCCACGCGATATTCAGGCGCCTTGTGCTTCTTTGGGCTGTCCGCCGCGCCGCGCAGCAGCATCACCGAGACGAACACGTTGGGCGCGTCGCTCTCGTCGAGCGGCACGTCGATCGCCGGCGCGTTGCCCTTGAGTTGCGTGACGAACGAACGCAGCACGCGATCGCGTTCGATGGTCACCAGCGCCTCGCCGGAGATCGGCGTCTTCACCAGCACGTGGGCCGTTTGCCCGCTGAGGTACTCCTCCTTGTCCGCCGCGAGCTCGATCTGGTACGGATTCCGATAGTCCCAGCCGGTTTCCCCCGCGCCGAGGACATTGAATGACGTCGTGGTCACGACCTCGCGCCCGGCGCCGTCCTTGCCGACGGCTTCGAGCAGGTACTGGCCGGGTTTTCCGACGCGGATCGACTCGCCCTCGTCACCGGGCGCGAGCACCCACTTGCCAGCGGAGTTCTGGAGCGTGCGTGTCTTGATCTCAGCCTGTGCCACGAGATCGAACTCCGGCTCGTTGCGATACTCCAGGCTGCCGCCCGCGGTTTCGACACCGTTGTTCTGCCAGTCGACGCGCGTCAGGCGCACCGTGGCTTTTACCGGAGCGAGGGTGGGCGAGCCGTCCGTGCGCACGGCAATGACATCCACCGGCAGCGCGTCGCCTTCGTGGACCACATCGCGCAATTGCCGGATGCCGAGGTAAAAATCGGAGCTGTCGATGGTGAAGTCGGAAGACTGCGACACGGTCTGCTGGTCCACATCCGTGATCTCGCAAAGCAGGTGCGCGGCGCGCGGCTGCGGGGCCTTCGGATTGATGGGAACGGTCGCCGCCACCGTGGCCGTGCCGCGGGCATCGAGTTCGGCTTTTCCCTGGTCGGAGAATTGCGAAATGCGATCCAGCTTCTCGTTCAATTCGTAGTTGCGAATGGCATCGCAGAAATCAAAGGCTTCGAAGCCGGCGGGAGCGAAAGTCGTGTCATTCGCCTCCAGCGACCAGGTCATCTGCGCCTGCGAGAGCACTTTGCCCATGTAATATTGCGCGGTGACCGGCAGCTCGACCTTCGTTTCCCCGGTGGCTCGTGGCCGCGCCGGGATGGTGATCTCAAAGGCGTTGGGCGTGTATTCCTGCACTTCGAATTCGTGCGTCGCGAGCGGCTCCGCATCGGCGCCGTCCTCGGCCATGGTCAGTTCCAGGCGATACGCGCCGAGGCCGCTCGTCGGCAGCTTGAAATCCTCGGCAAATGAACCCGCATCGGAAAGCGTGACCGCGCGGTCGAATAGATGGCGGTCCTGCGCATCGATGAAGTGGACGGTCGCCTTTGCGCCCGCCGGGGCGTGCGGATGGTTCTCCCCCCGCCAATCGCGCACGATGCCCTTCAGGTGGACGGTGTCGCCGGGCTTGTAGACGGGCCGCTCGGTGAAGAGCAGCGCCTGGCGCGAGCCGCCCTCGTTCGCTTCGTCTTCGTAATAGGTTTCACGAATCCCCAGCCGCCGCAGCGAGATCGATTCCTCGTAGTTCCGGAAATCGACCAGGTGCGTATCGGACTTGCTGGCCGCCAGGAGCCATTCGGCGCCTTCCGGTGTTTTGACGCGCGCGACGCCCTGCGCGTCCGTCTTCGCTTCGTCGAGCAGGTCGCCTTTTTCGTTCAGCACCCGCACGTTGGCGCCGGCCACAGCCTGGCCGCCGGCGAGCGAAAAGACGTGGACGAACGTCTCGTCCTTCGACAGCTTCCAGACCACGCCCAGATCGGTGACCTGGACGATGGCCTGCACGCCGGGGCGGGACAGGGACCGGGCCGGAGATCCGACTTCCTCGGCGGTGAGCAAAACCACGCCCGTCTTGTTGACCCCGAGGATCTCGTTCCAATCGAGCGCCATTTCGCGCGTTTGATCCACCGCCTTGGTGCCGTCGAGCTGGCGCTGCCAGATGGTCTGCCCGGGCAAGGGATCCAGATCCACCTTCTGAAAGGGCTCCTCGCCATCGCGCCGTTGGGACGGATAGATGTAATCCCGATACGCCGTCAGCGCGAGCGGCGCGGAGTCCGCCGTGAGCAACCGGGCGCTGACCCGCACCTTTGGCACATTGACCGCGAGCAAATGAAATTGCCGGCTGCCCGTGCTGAGCTGGTGCGTCGCAAATTCCTCGAAATACAACCGGGCGGGCACCTCGCTGAATTGCACCGTCTGGGCGAATTCATGGTCGAGCGTAAAGGGCTCCATCGCCGGCAGCCCCGCTTGAACGATCACCCGATAGTCCGTGCCCAGCTTGAAATCGCCGGTCAACACGAAGCTCCCTCCCTCCATGTTCAGATGCAGGTTTTTGGGGGAGGGTTCCACGGACACCCAGCGGGAAAGAGTTTTCGGAGTGACTTCCTTCGCTAGGAACTTGGAGAACGAAACGATGATCCGCCGCCCGGAATCAATGACATTGGAAGCATCGGCCTTGGTCACGACGAACGGACGGATCGTCCCGATCTTGATTTCCGCCGGATCGAGCAGCCGCAACTGGCTTTCAGGCGAAGGAAGCCCATCCTTGACGACCACCCGCCAATTTCCCGGCGGCAGCGGCTTCGCCGGAGTGACCCAGAGGAGATTTTCACCGGCGCCGTGCGCGGGATTGGCCTCCAGACCGTTGGCCACGGTTTTCTTCTCGTAAAAGCGTTCGCTCCACGTGCGTGTCGAATTGCTGCGGCTGCGCCACGCGGGGAAGTACGCCTCGGTCGCGTCGGCCGGATCGGATTTGCGCACGCGAACGGCCATGTTGTCGCCGGCGGCATTCACATAGAGGATGAAATCACTCGCCCGGGAGGGGTCCACGTTCGCATTGAAGAGCAGCGCAAAGCGCGGCGTGGCCGGCGCGTCGCTCTCATTGATCGCGTCCGGCGCGTACCAGCCCTCCAGTTCCATCGGTGGCGTCTTGATGGTCTCGCGAAAGTCCGCCACCAGCGGCTCGCCATCGGCTTTCTTCAAGCCCGGAGCCAGGGTCACCAGGTAGGTGGTGCTCAGCGACAGCGGCTCCTCGGGCTGGAAGGAACCACTGCGCTGGCTCAACCACACAAAGCTGCCCTTGAGTGCCGGGCGAAAAACGACCGGCGGCTGGTCCGCCGCTTTGCCGATCTTCTCCGGCGGAATCATCGCGTCCTCGAAGCGCAGTTCAAAGGTGCTGGTGGGTTCAATCTTTTGTCCGCCGACGAGGCGGACCGGGCTGGAACCCGCGAAAGCGGGTGGGATGAGAAAGGCGGCGGCGGCGAGCGCGGCGAGGGCAGAGCGGAGTTTCATAGTGATCAAAGGCTTGAGGGCAATACGGGCGCTCCCTGGCACTTCTTTCAAAATTCTGCGGGCAAAATCGAAAACAGCAGCCAGCGGCTCGATAACCAGCCGCTGCTCGTCCCCGCCGCCTCCCTGTGCGCTGCCCTCTTCCCCCCCCTTCCCCCCCCTCCTCACTCCCAAACTCCATTTGGGAGCGCCATTGCGGGCGCAACTCCATTGCGCGCGGACGGGGTGTTCCCCCCGCGCGGAGCCATTGGATGTTGGGTGTTGGGTGTTGGATGTTGGGCGTTGCGGCGCAGCCGCCCCCCCTCGCTCCCAAGCTCCATTACGCGCCGACGGCGTGTCCCCCGCGCGAAGCCATTCGATGCCGCAGACTACTTCCGCGCCGGCGGCGCGATATAATTAAGGGCGTCGTCCCACCAGGATAACCCGGGGCCTCCGGGCCAATCGCCGTGACCGTAGCCTTTCATGAGCATCATTCTCTTCGGCTCCGGCAGATGCGCAAAAAGATTCAACGTCAGTGGTGGAAAAATGGTGTCGTCCTTGTCCCCGCGGATCACGCAAATCGGATGCTCAAAGTGCGCCAGGTTGGCGATCGAGTCATACTTATCGATCATAAATGCTCGGACCGGCAGGTACGGGTAATAAGATACGCCCACGTTGGCAATGTTGTCCCAGGGCGTAACCAGCGTGAGGCCACGGATGGGCAGGCTTTCGTCCGCACAAACCGCCGCGGCCACGCCGGCGCCGAGTGACTCGCCCCAAATATAAATGGGACTGTAGCCCGCTTGGGCCAGCGAGCGGACCACAGCCTGGGCCTCGGGCACAATCGCCCTTTCGCTGGGCACTCCCGGCCGTCCCCCAAATCCCGGATATTCGTAAAAGAAAACGCGAAAACCGCGCTGGGTAAAGGGAGCAACGTGGTCCGCGGATAACCAGGCGTGGTCGCCGTTACCGTGGAAAAACACGATGGTGCCGCGCGGAGCTGGCCCGGCAAAGTTCGGCGGCACATAACCATAACCTGTTTGCCCTTCGGCTCCCGGCGTCGTGTTCTTCCAGGGAACGAGGCCGCTCGATACGGCCTCCTTGCTTGCTTCGTCAGGAGAAAGGCGTGGCGTCGGCACTGCATAAACCAAGTCGTTTTGCTTGAGAAAGAAATAAAGTCCGACGGCAAGATAACCGAACAACGCCAGAATAATCCCCCACCTGGCCAGCAGCAGCGGATGATACCAAGGGCGCCTGACGCGTGAATCATGAACAAAGTCGGACGTCTTCATCGGGCCTGAATCCTAAAGCGCCTACTCTCCACTATCCTTGCGCAAAAACTGATTAAACCAATCCCGCAACCCCTCGGCCAGGGCCCGCCGGTCGTGAGCTGGCCAGGCCGGCGGACCATGCTGGGCTCCGTCGAAGACGTAGAGCTTCGCCGTTTTCTCCAGCCGCACGCAGGCCTCGTACGCCATTCGCGCCTGGTCGCTGTCGCTTTTCATTCCGCCACCGGCGGCCAGGAGCAGCGGCGCGGTGAGTGCGGGGAAACGCTCCAGCGGCGAGTTCGCCAGGTACTGATCGCGCTTTTCCCAGTAAGGGCCACCCATGGCTCCCTGTCCCGACTCGAAATATCCGGTCATCCCAAAATAGGCCGTGCCCAGTTCCGCCATTCCGCTCAGGGCCGCGAACGCTTTGAAACGGCGGCATCCCACCGCCGCGCAAAGCGTTCCATAGCCGCCGTAGCTATGTCCCATCACCGCCATGCGCTCCGGGTCCGCAAATCCCGCGGCCACCGCCGCATCCGCCGCCGCTTCCGTCCCGGCGACGATCTCCTCCAGCGGCCCGGCCTTTCCCGGCAGCAGGATCTCCGGGCAGAAGACCGCGTACCCTTCCGAGACCAGCAAATCGACCGGCTGAATGTGGTCCACCCGATCTTCCTTGCCCGGGTAAATTTGCAAAATCGTCGGGAGCTTCGTCCCGGCCTGGTAGTCGGAGGGCAGATACGCCGTCCCTTTCAGTTCCTTCCCGCCCATCTTCCACCGGACGGGCAGAAGCTTGGGAGTGAGCAGATTGGGCGGACGGCCGGAGTTCGGTGTCAGGATCGTCCGTTGCTCTCCTATCTTGAGATCGAGGGACCAGACATCGCCTCCGCAAACCACGGATTGATCGTCCGCCACGGCGCGATTCCCCGTTAGCCTCGCCGCGCAACGCTCCTTCGTCGCTCCACTCCGGAGATCGATCCAGAGGACCCCCTCTGCCGTCTTCAATAGGGCGCCGCCATCGTGACTCATGCGCGGAAACCGGTAAGGATTTTGTTCGAGCCACTCCACCGGGCCCAAGGTCGCATCGAGCGCTTTCCAGGCGCCGGTGGCCGCATCCACCGCCCACGCGCCCTGCGCGCCGGTAAGGCAAAGCTCCAGACTGTCGTCGCTCCATACTGGCTGTCCCTCCAGGCGCAGCTTCGCTTCCGCGGGTGGCGGCGGAAGCATCCGCGCCTGCGCCTCCCTCGTCAGATCCGCGACAAACGCTTTCCCTTCCGCGATGAATGCGACCTTACGGCTGTCGGGTGACCATGCGGGAATGGCCATCCAATTGCCTTGCAAACCCTCCCTCAGGATCTGGCGCCGGTCCGGGGCGGCCACATCCAGCACCACCACCGCCGAGGACACGCCCACCGCTGTTTTTAGCTCGGCCTCGTACCACGCCATCGCGACGTGCCGTCCATCCGGTGCGATGCGAAGGTTGTCGCCTGCGTCGAGCGCGAAAGTCCGCACGTTTCCGCTGGCCAGATCCAGCCGCGCGATCGTTGAGGAAAAAGCCGGATCGGCTACTTCCGGCAGGAGCTTGCGCGGATCGTTGAGATAGATCTCGTCCCTCGTCCAAATCGCATCTTCGTCCGCCTTCGTCGGATCGCGCCGCAGGCTCACATCGAGCAGTGACTGGCTGTCGGGAAACCAGACCGGCCGTGTCCAGGCGACCGCCGCCATCACCGGCAGCGCGCGATGCAGGGTGCGCTTCCCCGTCCTCCGGTCCCAAGTCGCCACGCAGAGATGCCCGCCATCGCGTACGTGCGCAGCCAGGGTGCGGCCGTCCGGCGACCACACCGGTGAAATGGCATACACTCCGTCCCCAAAGGGTTGCGTGATCTTCCCGTCGGCCAGGCTCACCAGCCGCACCGTGCATCCCAGATTCTCGCCCGAAATTCCATCGCGGGTGAAGAAAGAATTCGGCATCAACCGCTCCTCGCTGGCCCCCTGAATTGTTACGGCGACGAGGGCACCATCGGGAGAAATGGCCAGTGGGCTCCGTGCATGGACTTTCTCCGCCGCGAGCACGTCGTCGATCGTCAGATAACGCCGCGCGCCCTCTTCCGCAGCCGTGCTCCTGCCACCCAGCGCCAGCACAGTGACGAGCGCGATGGACAGAATCACCTTCACGCCTTTGTTGATACCGCCACGGCACGCCAAGGCAAGACGTGTCTGCGACCCAGCCCACGCAAAGCGGTGAGCCATCTCAGTGGAAAAGGGGGTCAGTCAGTGGAAAAGGGGGTCAGGTTGGGCATATTGACATTCACGCCGGGAGGTGGGAAAAAGGGTGACATGCGGGGTCAGCCGCTATTGTGGGAGCCATCTGGCCTTTGCCGCTTCGGTCCGGAAGCTGCGTGAGTTGGAGAAAATGTCAATATGCACGCCCCGACCCCGTTTTTTCGATTTACCTCCGCCATAACTATTCGTTTGGCAGCGGTATTCTGGGGAGCGCACGCGCCCTCGTCCCGCAATTGCGGGATGGCCGGCGCCCCCGCCGGGCACCATTCGTCCGCGGCTGAGAATGCGCGTGCGGCTTGGCTCGGAAAGAAGGATCGACCTGGCCCGAGCGTACGGTTACAAGCACGGAAGTGCGCTCACGCAAATCATCAAACGTCTGGAGATCTCCGCGCAAACCGACCGGGCGCTGGGCGCGCGGCTCTCCGCTTTACAGCGCGAACATTAGCGCCGATTGTCAAGTGTCAAGAGTTGACCCCGTCAACCCGCACCACTCCTACCACCAGTAAGCGTCGAAATCGAAACTTTGGGAACGAACTTTGGTGACATTGCCTTCGGGCCAAGCGACGAGTTGCTGGTCAGCGAGCGCTTTTGGAAACTCTATCAGCACTCCGGTTTGACTGGGTTGATTGATGTCGGCCCAGTTGAAGTGACCAAGCTGAAATCCCATCGCAAGTTGAGCGAA
>Ga0302325_10002191_pt1 | contig 47910 bp, 38 predicted proteins | sample Palsa_T0_2_FD_201948 | JGI IMG/M metagenome (GOLD analysis project Ga0302325, IMG submission 201948) | Peat permafrost microbial communities from Stordalen Mire near Abisko, Sweden - Palsa_T0_2 | ecosystem: Environmental > Terrestrial > Soil > Palsa > Peat permafrost | place: Sweden: Abisko...
GGCTTGCCCCCCTTGGCATCCGACTTGCGTCAGGGCGCGCGCCGCGGAGGAAGTCATTCACCGCGCAAAGAGGCCCTCCATGGTTCGTTTTACAAGATTGGTCACAAGCACTCTCTCGATCTGTCTGGTCGCCGCGGCCGCTGCCGCCTGCAACACGGCGTCGGACGACGCGAACAAGGCCAAGGCCGCCCAGGCCACGGCCAACGACAAGAGCGGTGCCGCAGTTCGGGAGTCGGACGAGAAAGTCGAGAACGCACAGGCCGAGGCGGACAAGAAAATCGGCGCCGCGCGCGCGGACTTCATGACGATGCGAGAGAACTTCCGCCACGCGACAACCCAGAATCTCGTGGACCTGGATCAAAAGGTGGACGCGTTGTCCACGAAGGCCAATCAGTCGAGCGGCAAAGAAAAGACCGACCGCGACGCAGGCTTGAAGCAAATTCACGCCAGTCGCGACGCATTCCAGAAGCTCTTCCTTTCTCTCGACTCCGCGTCGGAGTCGACTTGGGACGACGCGAAAGCGCGAGTCGACAAGGAATGGACCGACCTCAAGACGATGGTCGACAGAGCCTGAGCCGCAGGGCTAGGGCACGTCACCGACGAAGCGCGCGCCCGGGGGAACATCCCCGGGCGCGCTGCCTTCTAGCTGCTCGTCGGACCGCCGCACGATCCGCTCACGTTCGAGCTTGCCGTCACCGTGACCTTGATGCTGGCGCTCGCAGTCACGTCGGCCGACACGGCGGTCGCCGCGCATGCCAGTGACTTTCCGCCTTCACTCGTGACGTTGTCGACGACGACGGTGCCCGTCGACGTGACCTCGTTCGTCGCGTCGACGAAGAGCTTTGCTTGCGTGTTCACCAGAAGAATGATGGCGGGCATGTTCTTCTGGACGGTGCCGATCAGCGCCTGGAGCTCGGCCGAAACCGGGACGGAGGAGTCCGTCCCGGTGGTGGCGGCGTCGGGCGATGTGCCGGAGGCGTCGAGCGACGCGAGGGCTGCGTCGGGCGATGTGCCAGAGGCGTCGAGCGACGCGAGGGCTGCGTCGAGCGACGGGACGGTGGCGTCGAGCGGTACGGTGGACGCATCCGGGACTTCGACCGAGGCGTCGCCGATATCCGCCAACGTGACCGTGGCGGACGCGCTGCCGTTGCACTCCAGGGAGACGCCCGCGGGCGTGCACGTCGAGGTGACCTCAACGCTGCTCTTGCAACTGGATTGACAGGCCTGGCTCACGTTGCAAACCGGCGGGGTGACCGTCGTCTCGCAGGCCGGAGCCTGGTAGGTCACGCTGCAGCCGCCACGGCAGTTGACGTTCGTGCCGCAGTTGACCGACGCCTGGGCGGAGAGCTGGCAGTCGCCCGTGCACTTGCCTGCGCAAGCGCCTTTGCAGTGCTTGGCCATGCAGGGATCCGAATCGCACATTCCGGTGCAGTCACCCTCGCACGAGCCCTGGCACGTGGCTTGGGCGGAGGCGCTCCCCTCGCACGTCGCGCTCGCGTTGCAGCTTCCCGTGCATTCGCCGGTCAGCGATGCAGGTGGGCAGAGCGTGGTGATGTTGCCCGGCTGACACGTCGTGTTCGAGGTGCACATCGACTCGCAATCGACCTGCTTCGTCTCGTCGACGACGCAATAGCCACCGGAGATGACGAGCGTACACGAGGCGGTCGCGTTGGCGGCGAGTATGGCCGTGATCTTGTTGGTCACCTGCGTGCAGGCCTCGGTCGTCTCGTCGTCCGGCGCGTCGCCGGAGCTCGGAGCCATCGCCGTCCACGTATCGGTGATCTGAAGGTCGGTGGCCATGCCGATGCAAGCGCCGAGCACCGCCGTCTCGGACGTCGACGCGGTGGCGACGAGGTTCGCGCTCGCGACGACGAACGCTTTGGCGTCCCCGTTGATCGACAGAGCGGCCACGGAGGCCGCGCCGCCGCTGAATTCGCTGCAGCCGGACAGCGCAGCTTGAACGTTGGCCGCGGCGTTCGTCGCAGCGGTGCAGCCGGCGTTCGAGAGCAATAAAATGGCAGACCCGGAAAGCAATAATGTACGAATGTGCCTGTATCTATTTGATCTGATCATGAATTCTCCCTAAGTCGTTCCGCCGCTGCCGAAGAGAATTCCTCGGCGAACGATGGTTGAATCGGCGAATACGACCCGTCCCGCATGGCAGGACGGTCCATTGGAGCCACCGGTGCACGCGCCGTGCCGCGCGTCGGCCTCCGTGTTTCGGCTAAGGAGAGGGCTGGACGATCGTGCTGGCCTGGATGCTGACCGCGGTCTGGGCGAACAATCTGCCGGCGATGGATGCCCCCGTCTGCATCGTGACCGACGTTTGGCTGAGAATGACTCCCTCGAACTGGGATGTCGTGCCGAGAACCGCCAACCCGGCCACTTGCCAGAAGACGTTCTTGGGTAAGGCGCCTCCGGCAAGCACGACGCTCGTCCCGTTGCTCACGGTCAGGTCCTTGGCAATTTGAAAAATCCAGACGGCCGTCGCGCTTCCTGTCAGCGTCACGTTCGTGGGGATGAGCAGGCCGGTTCCCCACTTGTAGACGCCCGGGTCCAGGGTCATTCCGCCGATGTTGCCGGCGCCCAGTTCCGTCACGGTGGGCGCGCGTCCGGCCGCGTCCGTGAAGGCGGTCAGCATGTCGCTGACGGCCATCGTCAAGTTCGACGGAGTGGGTGTCGCGTAATCGGACGCGTAGACCTTGCCGGTGATTTGCGGCGTGGTCGAGAACTCGGTCGTCGAGTCTGGGGTCAGCGGGAACCCCGTGATGTACGACGCGGCAGCCGGACTGAGCCCGACGCTCCCCGTGATCGCGGACGTCGAAACGTTGGATATGGCGCTCTCCGCGAGAATGGCGTAACCGACGGCCGTTCCGAGATTCACCGCGAGCGTCGACGCTTGGTTCCCGCCCTCGGTCGAGCCGAGTGCACCGTCGGTCGGAGTCGGTCCGTCGATCAGGTTCGATCCATCGGCCGAGTTTCCGCCGGTTCCCACGGCTGCAGCGTCTGCGCCCGACTGGCCGTCGGAGGCGTCCCCCCCGTCGGTCGAGGCATCGTTTGCCGAGCTGCAGGCCGCGACGAGCGAGGCGATCAAGGCGCCCGCAGCAGCGGTTTGCAAGGGCGAGTGCGTCGTCGTCGTGCACAAGATCGTGGCTAAGAGAGACTTCATGTGCGTGCGTTTCTCCAGAGCGCTCCGGCGCGCTCGACCTCGTGGGTACTTGTAGGGGCTTGGTCAGGGCCCCTGTTCGGATGAGGAGCACGAGGCGTGCCGCCAAGCTGCCAAAGGCACCGGTGACCGCCGTTGCGTATTCCCTCGTTGCGAACGACGAAGAAGACTTCAGAGGTCTCGTGGCCAGGGAGCCGGAGAACGGCTTTTCCGGCGCAGAGGTAGAATGCGTCGCGGATCCGCAGAATGCGCTCGAGGCCTCGCAGGCGGCATCCCTCTCTCGGCCTTCCGGCCCGGTCTCGGGTTGGCCCCAGGGGTGGCACACCTCCTGCGAGGCTCGTTGGTTCATCGGAACGTGGAGAAACGCCAAATCATGGACACCAAGAAGATTGACGAGAAGATCGACGCCGCCGCCAACAAGGCGAAGGCCGTTGCGTCCGCTGCGAGCGCGAAAGGCGCCGAGGTCGCGGGCAAAGTAAACGACCTGGCGTCGGGTGCAGCCCACAAGGTGGAAACGGCGACGGACAAGGGGGAACATCGTCTCCAGGAGTCCCTCGAGAAAGCTGGCCACGCTGCCGAGGAAATCGCGCACAAGGCGGTTCACGTGGCGCAGGAGACCGTGCAGAAAGTGGTGCACGGCGTGAAGGACCTCGTCGGCAAGACCAAGGCCGACGACAAGTCGACCGCTGGCACCAAGCGCTGACCGCGGCTTTCAGCCCCCGTGCGACCGATGAAGCGAAGCACGAGCCGGCGCACGTGGGGTCACGGTCGACGACGAGGACCTTTCCGCGGCGCGATGTCGTCGCCGCGTTCCTCCTTACTGAGGTATTCCGCCAATCCCGTGGCATCCCGCGGATCGTTCGTCGCACGCGATACGGCGTCTTGGTGGCTGCCGACGGCTCGCAGGTCGCAAAACGAGCGTCGTGACACTGGTACACCCGATGCAATCCGTATCGGCATGACGAACCACGAAACGGAGAGACACGAAACGCCCAAGGGCGGGCACGCGACGGAGCCCAAGAACACCCAGGCGAAGGGCACCTCCTGGATTCCATGGAGCGAACTGGCTCGGCGCGCGCAAGACGGCATATCGGGATTCCCATCGAACCTGACCGACCAGGTAAAGAAATACCCATACACGACCATCGGTGTGGCCGTCGTGGCCGGGATTGGCGTCGGGATGGTTCTTGGCTCTCGAATCCTTCGGACGGTTCTCGTGAGCGCCGTGTCCTATGCCGTCGCCAATGTCGCCAGCGCGTACCTGCGCGAACGCGTCATGCGACATGAGAGCGCTTCCGTCGTGCGCACCTAAGACAGAGACAAGAGCGAGGAGACAGCGTGAGCAAAAAGAAGAGAGCAAAGGCCCCCCCTTCGAACCAGCGGCTCGCTCACGAGGCAGAAGGGGCCGTTGCGGGCGCGATCGCAGGCGCGGCTCTCGGAGCGGCAGCCGGACCGCCAGGGGCAGTGGTTGGCGCCATCATCGGAAGCGTCGTCGGAGCCGTGACCGGGGCTGGTCTCGACGCACAGTCGACGGTGGACACGGCGCATGAACGCAAGCTCGACGAAGAAATCGGCGTCATCGGCGGCGAGATCGGCGCGCCGAACCTCAAACATCCGCCGGCGAAGTTGGGAGCCTACTCGTCGGCTTCGGCTGGGGCGGGCGCGTCAAGCGACTCGACACCCGCCGAAGGGCCAATGTCGGAGCCCGAATAGCCGACGCGCGCCGACGATGCCGGCGGGAGTCGCTCGACGACTCGCGTCAGTCCCGTCGTCGATTGCCCACGAAGCGGAGCAGGAAGAGAAACATGTTGATGAAGTCGAGATAGAGCGTCAGCGCGCCGGCCAGAGGCAGGTTGCTGGCGCCAGCGTCGGCGTCGAGCATGAGGTTTCTCAGCCGCTGCGTATCGTAGGCCGTCAGCCCGCCGAAGAGCAGGACGCCCCCCACGCTGAGGAGCCAATCGAGCCCGCTGCTTCGCAGAAACAGGTTCACCACCGACGCGAGCACGATGCCGACGAGGGCGAAGACGGCGAAACGCCCGAAGCCGCTGAGGTCGCGGTGCGTCACGACGCCAAAGATCGACAGCCCGGCGAACGCTCCCGCCGTCACGAAGAACGTCGTCGCGATGGACGCCGCCGTGTAGACGAGAAACAGCGTCGAGAAGGTGACGCCCGTCAGCGCGGCGTACCCGAAGAAGAGGAGCGCCGCGACCGTGGCCGAGACCCGCATCGCCAGAGCGCTGAACGCGACGACGAGCCCGATCTGCCCGATCATCAGCGCGAAGAAGAGGATGCGGTTGCTGACGAGAGCCTGGACCAGGGCAGGCGAGCTGGCCACGCCGAGGGCGACGACCCCCGTGACGGCCAGGCCGAGCGTCATCCATCGATAGGTCACCCAGAGCGCGTCGCTCACGCGCCCGGCCGAATCCCCGGTGGTGTATGCGGACGGTGACGAGGTGTTCATGGCCCGGAAGCTAAGGCTTGGCCGTGGCGGGGGAAAGGGGAAGGGGGCGCTAGGGGCGTCTTAGGGGCGTCTAGAGCAGGCACGGGCGCAGGGCCGAGATCGTGTGCCAGATTCATGGCAATTGCGCGAATTCCGGGGTCGCGCGGACCCGCGTTGGAGGCCAACCGTCGCCCCCGCTGGTGAGGGGGACTAGTGTGCCGCCCGTGGAGAGGGACGTCTCGCCGCCGTCAGTCGAGGGTCCGGGCCGGGCCGGCGGCTTCGGGAAGTACGACTTCGTTGCCGAGCTCGCGCGTGGCGGCTCGGCCGTTGTCCACCTCGCGATCGACCGGGACCGGAGCGGCTCCGTGAGGCTCGTGGCCGTCAAGGAGCTCCGCGCAGAGCTTCGCGACGACGCCGACGCCGTCGCGGCGTTCATGGACGGCTCGCGGGTCGCGGCTCGACTGAGCCATCCCAATGTCGTGCAGACGTTCGACGTCGGACGTTATGGTTTTCGCTGCTTTCACGCGATGGAGTACCTGGATGGCCCGCCCCTCGGCGAGGTCGTGCAGCGGGCGCGCCGGCAGGGGCGTCCGATGCCGGTGCCCGTGCTTCTGCGCGTGCTGACGGACGTCCTCGCGGGCCTCGAGTACGCGCACTCGCTGGCGGACGTGGACGGTAAGCCCCTCGGCCTCGTCCATCGCGACGTCGGCCTGCACAACGTCATCCTGACCTCCGGGGGGGTCGTCAAGATCGTCGACTTCGGCGGGTCACGCGGGCGCGGCGGCAAATCGGCCGCAGGGGACGTCCGCGGGCCGCGACAGGACGCCTACCCCGCGCCGGAGTGTCTGTACGGGCTGCCCGCGGACCGCCGCGCCGACGTCTTTTCGGTCGGCGTGATGCTGTGGCAGGGAATCCTGACGAGCCGTTCGGCCGACAGCAAGTTTCACACGCTGGCCGGTCCCGAGAGCGTCCGAGCCGACGTCGACCCGAAGCTCTTTGCGATCGTCGAACGCGCGATGAACGCCGACCCCTCTGCCCGCTACCCGACGGCGCTCGCGATGCGCACCGAACTCGAGGGCTACGCCGCGCGTTCGAAGCTCGCGCTGCCCGAACCGCGCGTGCTCGCCGAGTTCGTCGTGCCGCTCTTCGCCAAGAAGCGACCGGACGTGCAGGCGCTCATCGACACCCACCTTCACGACCCACACGGCCGCGGCAACGGCGCGCCCTCGACGCGCACGCTACGCAGGTTGGCGGCGCCACCCGCGACACCGCGCAGCGGGGCGACGGGCAGCGCGCGACACGCTCCCGACTCGCTCGCGCCTACGGAAACCGCGGCGCACAACGCCAGGTCGTTCGCCCCCGAGAGCGCCCAGATCACCGCGCAGCCCGCCGTTGCGGAGGCGCCCCCGCTCGCCGCGGCAGCCACGGGCGGCGAGGTCGGTCGATTCGCGCTGGCGGCGGCGTGCGGCGCGCTGGCGGCGGTCGCGTCGATCGTCTGGTCGTCGCGCAGCGTCCCCCCGCAGGCCGCGTCGGAGAGCATTGCGCAGCCGGTGCCCCAGCCCGCGGTGGCCGTAGTCGCCGAGGAGCCGCCCGCGACGCCGGTCGCTGATTCACCGCCTCCCGATGTCGGCGAAGTGGCTGCCGTCGATACAGAGCGCCCGGCAAGAGCTCCTTCTCGCAAGGCTTCACCCACGCGCGTCGCCGCCGCGGTCTCGGCGGTCACTTCCCCGGCGCGATCGACTCCCGCTCCGCCGGCTTTCGCTCCGTCCGCTCCAACGCCGGCGAGCCGGCCCGTGATCGCCGACACGCCGGCACCGGTGGCCTCGGCCCCGCTCTCCGCGATCGACGCGCCGACGGTCAAACCGACGCGCGACATCTTCAAGCAGGACCCCTATCTGCAATGAGCCGCGCTCGGCGCCTCGTCGTCGCCGCACTCGTCGTGACGAGCCTCGGCGCGCATCGGCCTTCGCGGGCCGACGACGCGCCGGCCAATCCCGTGCTCCGGGAGGCCGCGTCCCACTTCGAGCGGGGCGTGAAGCTCTACGAGGAGCTCGACTGGAGGGCGGCGTTGATCGAGTTCGAGAGAGCCTATTCGATCGCCCCGCACTATGCGGTCCTCTACAATATTGGGCAGTGCCGCTATCAGCTCCAGGACTACGCCGGGGCGCTCGCCGCATTCGACCAGTATCTCGCGCTCGGCGGAGGGCAGGGGCCCGCGGACGTCGCGCAGCGGGTGAAGGCGACGGTCGGCGACCTGCACGGGCGGGTGGCGCGCGTATTCGTCGCGACCAACGTCGACGGCGCGGAGGTCACGGTAGACGACGTCGTCGTCGGAAGGACGCCGCTCTCGTCCCAAGTCGTCGTGAGCGAGGGGCGTCGCAAGATCGGCGCGATCAAAGCGGGATATGCGAGCGCTTCTCGGTCCCTCGATCTCGCGGGCAGCGACTCGACGAACGTGGACTTGCGCCTCGAGCCTCTCGAGCCTGCGCCGCTCTCCGCGGCTCCGGTCGTCGTCGCAAAGCCATCCCGCGGGCGGCGGTCGGCGGTGCCCGCCGTCACGATGTTCAGTCTCGCCGCGGCGGGCCTCGGCGTCGGAACGGTCTTCGGCCTCGTCGCCGTGGGGGAGAAAAGCCACCTCGATCCCGAGTGCCAGGGCGCGGGGTGCACGCCGGGGACGACGTCGCAGATCGCTATGTTGAAGCGCAACGCGGTCGTCTCCACGATCGGCTTCTCGATCGGCGTCTCCGGGCTCGCGTGCGGGGCCGGGGTCCTTCTGTTCGCGCCGGCCCGCGCCGATGCGGGCAGCGTGCGTCCGTTCATCGGCCCCGGGCTGGCCGGTGCCGCGGGTTCCTTTTGGTGATCTTCGCTTAGGGCGCGCGCACAAAGCCCCTCGTCATGACGAACTACGGCTCTTCGATTCTGGTCGCCATCGCGGTGCTTCCTCTGGGTCTCGGCGCCGTGGGCATCGGATGCGCGCAAATCTTGGCGGTCGACTCGCTCTACGTCGTCGCGTCGGACGCTGGGAAGTCGGTGGGCATCCCAGGCAAGCCCGCGGGCGACGGCGCGTCGGACGCTGGCTGTTTGCCGGGGACGGATCGGGCCACGCTCGAGAATGCCTGCACGAACGCGATGTGCGTGCCCTTCGACAATCATCGCGTGACGCAATGCACCGACGACGACGGTCGGCTCACCTGTCCCGTCGTTCCCCCGTCGGACGCAGGAATCCCCGCACCCCTCGCTCTCGAGGGGGGGGCGTTCGACGCCGGATCCGATGCGGGGGTTCTTCCGCCGTGTTCCAAGTTGCCCGAGCTCAACGGCTTCACGTTTCCGCAGCCGTACGTGTACGGCTCCGGATCGAGCGCCCTTTCGCTCTACGTCGGCAAGCTCGCCCAGGCCTTCGCCAACCAGGGGGAGGGCACCATCCTCTACCAGATTGCCGGGTCATGTTACGGCGCGTACACGACCGTCCTCTCCGACAGCTATCCCCTCGGGGCCGTCCCCGCGACGACCGGACCGGCCACCGCCACTTATTTCGACCCGTTCCAGAGCGACGTGAACGGCGTCCCCCTCCAGTACACGTGCGCGATCGACGAGCCGACGAGGACGGCCGATTTCGGCGTCTCCGACGTGTTTCCTGCGACCTGCCTGCCGCAGCTGATGCAAACCGGTGGACTGCCCAACAACCTGTACGACTTCTTCGGTCCGGTTCAGACGATGGTCCTCGCGGTGCCAGTCGGCTCATCCCAGACGTCGATCAGCGCGGACGCCGCGTACATGGTCTGGGGGTTCGGCAACGGCTCGGGCGTGTCCCCCTGGACGGACGAGGCCTACCTGCTGCAGCGGAGCGGAAGCTCGGGAACGCAGAGCATGATGTCGGCCACGCTCTCGCTCGATCCGTTCTCCTGGCACGGAGTCACGCACAGCTCGAATCAGACCGTTCTGGCGGACATGCTTGCCGCTGCGTCGAGCCCCGACAAATCGGCCCAGGAGGGCACGATGGGGATCCTTGGCGCCGACTTCGTGGAGGACAATCGCGCCCAGATCCGGGTCCTCGCCTTCCAGGACCGCAGTCAGACGTGCGGCTATTACCCTGACTCGACCGCGACCGCGCACGACAAGCAAAACGTGCGCGACGGTCATTACCCGGTCTGGGGGCCCTCGCACTTCATCGCGCCGGTCGATGCGAACGGGCAACCGATCAACGTCACCGTCGGCAAGTTCATCGATGCGCTCTCTGGCACGACGACGATCGCGGGTCTCGACCTGCTGCAGACGTACCAAGAGCGCCACATCATCCCGCTCTGCGCCATGCACGTCACTCGAAGCAGCGACGGCCAGGACTACCAGCCGTACGCTCCGCCAAACTCGTGCAGCTGCTACTACGACTTTCTGACGAGCGGACAGGCCGACTGCGTCGCGTGCCAGAACGCGGGAGGGTGCACGAACGCGCCCAACGGCGCCACCAGCTGCAACGTCTTCGGCAACCCCCCCGTGGGCTACTGCGAACCGCCTGGGGATTGAGTCGGCTTCGCCAGGTACATCTCCAGCGTGGGGCCGTCGTTGGCGACGGCGCGTGCGTCGTCGAGGGTGATCTCACCCGCGTTGACGCGATCCGCGAGGCAGCGTTCCAGCGGGAGCATGCCCTCGCGCCTGCCCGACTGCAGGGCGGTCGCGATCTGCGCCGGCTTGCCGTCGCGGATGAGGGAAGAGACGGCGTGGTTTACCCTCAGCACCTCGATCACGGGGAGGCGCCCGCGCGCCTGTTCGCGCGGCGTGCGCGGCGCGCGCGGCAGGAGCTGCTGGACGACGACGACGCGGAGCGACTCGGCGAGCTGGGCTCGAACCTGCGCCCCGCGTGCTCCTGCCGCGTCCACGATCCGTTCGATGGCCGACGCGGCGGAGCGGCAGTGCAGCGACGAGAGCACCAGGTGGCCTGTCTCGGCCGCCGTGAGCACGAGCTCGATCGTCTCCGGGTCGCGCATCTCGCCGACGAGCAGCATGTCGGGGTCCTCGCGCAGCGCGTCGCGAAGGCCGGTGGCGAAGTGCGGCACGTCCTGGCCCACCTGCCGGCGGCGCACGATCGACTTGTCGGATGGGGTGAGGGCGTACTCGATCGGGTCCTCGAGGGTCGTCAGCGCGATCGACTGACGCCGCAGAGCCTCCTGCGCGAGCGCGGCGAGCGTCGTCGACTTGCCCGATCCCGTCGCGCCGCCCACGATTACGAGGCCGTGAGGGAAGTCGACGAGATCGCCGAGGGGGACGGGCATGTGCAGCGATGCGAGCGAGGGCGCCTGCGCGGGGAGCATTCGAATCGCCGCCGCCAGTCCGTGTGACGTACGGAAAACGTGGGCGCGGACTCTGCCGACGCCCTCGACGTCGACGCCGAGATCGACGGCGTGGCCGGCCACGACGCGCTGCTGCTGCGCGGCGTCGAGGCCGAGGAGAGTCGCGACGGCGGCAGGCCCCGAGCGCAGCGGCTGCAGCGCGCCATCGACGCGAGCGATCGGTTCCTGCCCGTCCGCCAGGTGCAGGTCGCTCGCCCGCATGGCCGCGGCCGCGGCGACGAGCCGAGCCAGGCCCGCCAGCTCGCCGTGGGCGACGGATTCGGGGCCGTGGCTGGGCGCTTCGGCCGATGCGCGGGCAGGGGCGGGCATTTCGACAGGGGCCTGCGCGCGCGCCGCCGGACCCCGCACGAAGACAACGTCGAATCCGTCCGGACGTCGCGTGGCCGTCACGTGGAACGCCCCGAGGCCCGGGGCGTCGTAGACGAAGTCGGTTCGCCCTGCCGTCATGGCCTGTTCGTGGGCGGGATCGAGCACCCCGTCGAGCAAGTCGCGCAACGTTTCTTCGGGGGTCGCGGGGAGCGACAGCCGCCGCACGGCGCCCGACGCGAGCATTCTCGGCTCGCGGTCGACCCCGAGCCGAAGCTCGTTGGCCCCTTGAGCAACCACGATCGAGAGGAGGCTGTCGATTCGCGCCATTGCCGCGTCCTTGTGCAACGACCCCCGGTACGCAACGAGGACTGACGATACCTCATTCCCCGCGCGTAGCGAATTGACGCACCCCCCGGGGGGCAAGTACTTATGCGGCCGTGCGGCCGACGCCCTCCTGGGAGCTCTCGCGACGCGGGTACTGGCAAGCTGTCGGCGCTTGCCTCGCCCTGTTCCTGGGCGGGTGGCTGCTGCTCTTCAGGGACGTCTACGGTCTCTGCCAGGACGACGCCTGGACCTTCCTGAAAGCCGTCGAGGTGGCCGGCGACTGGAAGACGGCCTTCGCGGGCAGCCACTATGGGTATCCGGCGGGGAACGTAAACCATCTTCTCTATTTGCTCGTCACCAAGATTCCGCTCGCGACTGGTTGGACGTTCCCATCCTTCGAGGAGCACTTCCATTTTGCGGAGACCGCTCGATACCGGTTCACGATGTTGTTCGCGGTCTTGTTCCAGGGCGCGGGGCTCGCGCTCTGGGCCTGGGTCGCCGAGACGTTCGCGCCGCGGCGCCGGGAGGTCGCGCTCCTCTCGCTTGTACTCATTCTCTTGACTCCAACGTACAACTACTGGCTTCCCAAGCTGGATTCGCGTCTTCTCGGCTTGCCGTTCGCGCTGTGCGGTTTGGGGATCCTGATAAAGCCGGTTCGGACTTTGGAGTGGGCATTCGTGGCAGGCCTGTTGCTCTCGGCGGCATGCTCGATTCACTACACCGCAGCCTACCTGGTGATGCCGGTCGCCTTGGCATTCTCGATCGCGTCGGTGCTGGCGAACCGCCGTCAGGGCTTCTATCTCAGCGCGGCTCTCGCGCTCGGGATCGGAGCGGTGCCCCTGGCTTTCGAGGCCATCAGCTACGCGATGTTCGACCAAAAGTGGGACCAAGGGCCGTTCGCAACGGCGCGGGGGCTCAGCCGCTTTCACACGTCCAAGCTCTCGCGCTGGGGGCAGCTTCGCCTCTGGGTGGATCTGCTCCAGAGCCAGGTGGGCCTGGCCGCCATGGTCGCGTTCCTGGCGGGCCTCGTGCTGGCTGCCCGAAAGGCGGTGCCCGGCGTTCTCCCCGTGACCCAGACGCGACGGATGATGCTCTTGGCCAGCGTGGTCGGCTTTGGCTGGCTGCTCCTGTGGGGCGGCGAGGCGTTCATCCGTCAAACCTCATATTTGCAGCCCTTCGTCTTCTTCTTCGCCGGCGTCACGATCGTCGCCGTCGCAGCGCGGATTGCCGATCCGTCGCGACGCCGGGTGGCGATGGGTCTCATGTTCGCGCTGATCGCCGCCCGACCGGCGATCGAGACCGCCCACGTCCTCGTCGGACACGCAGGCCTCGGGCGAACCCTCCGGTGGGTGCACGACAACCGCCCCGCGAGCCGCGTCTATTGGCTGGCGTCGAGCTGGGCGCAGGATCCCAACATCCACAACCTGGCAGACCTCGACAGCGCTCCCGAAGGAGCGGTGCTGATCGGCTATTACCCGTCTATATTCCTTACGGGGCGGCCGGGCCAGCGCGTGTACCTGGAGGCGACGCCGCCACTCTTCGAGGCGCCGTCGCTTTGGTCGGCGTCCGCGCTCAGCGCCGAAGGCCGCGGCTTCGGCCACAATCCCTTCGACAGCGACCTTCTCGTGCGCACTGTCAGAGTGTGGAGCGTCGCGTCGTTGCGCGAGGCGCGCGCCTGGCCCGAGCTGCCCATTTTGCGCGTGACCGCCGACTCGAGCGCCAGTCCCGACGATGCGCCAGAGAGCGTTTTCGATCACGACTCCAGGCCCGGTCGAGGGTGGGTATCCGCGGATACGCCGGGCATGCACACGCTCGAAGTCGTCTTTCAGCGGCCCACGATGCTGGGCGACGTCTTCGTCGTGGAGCGGCAGGACGACCTCGATCGAGGCGACCCAAGGATCGAGTTCACATGCCGAATCGTCAAAGCCAGCATCGACGTGGCGGCCGCCGACGGCGTCTACAAGACCGTCTGGCTTGGCGACGGCCTCGAGCGCGACGCCGCCGTCCGCGCGCGGTGGCCGCCCACGGTCATCCAGAAGCTGAAGATTGCGATCGACAAATCCGTAGTGAGCTCGGGCCCGACGAATCAGGCTTCGATCGAGGAGCTGGCCTTTCCCGGCCACACGGCCGTCATGGCCACGAAGACGAAGACCGAGTAGCGCCCCGACCGGCGTTCACGCGCTGCTGGCTGGCGCGTCGAACTCCTTCAGCCGCTGCAGCGCCCCGGACACGCGCTCGTCGGGCACGGCTTCCGGCAGGTCGCCGCTGACGGAGCCCAGGACGACCGTGATGTTGTCTCGGCCACCGTGCCGTTTTGCGAGATCGATCAAGACGGAGCAGGCTGCATCCAGCCGAGGAGCGCCGAGGATCGCGTCGCGGATTTCGGAGGCGTGCAGTTCATTCGTCAGTCCGTCCGAGCAGAGGACGAAGCTGTCGCCCTGTCGGAGGTCGAGCTTGCCCATGGCGACCTGCACGTCTGGCTCTTGCCCCATGGCCTGGAGGATCACATTCTTGTAGGGCGCGTCGGCCGCGTCCTCCGGCGTGAGCGCCCCCGAGTCGACGAGCATCTGCACGTAGCTCTGGTCGCGCGTGACCTGAACGAGGCGCCCCCCTCGGAGCAGGTAGGCGCGGGAGTCGCCGACTTCGGCGATGTACGCGGTCGGGCCGTGCAGAAACACCGCCGTCAACGTCGCGCCCATATCGCGGCGACCGGGCAGCTTGGCCGCCTCCCACACCTGACGGTTCGCGCTCTTGACGGCTCTCTCCAAGAGGGCATCGTCGAGCGGGATCGTCGAGGTGGTCTTCATCGAGCGCCGCAGCGACTCGATGACTAGCGCGCTCGCCACCTCCCCGGCGTTGTGACCGCCCATGCCGTCGGAGACGGCGAGCAGGACGCCGCGTTCCCGGATCTCGAACCCGGCCCGCGGGATCGCGCCGATCAAGCTGTCGCCGGTGAGGTCCGATACGACGAAGGCGTCTTCGTTGGTCTCCCGTAGGAGGCCGATGTCGGTCTGGCCGCAGACTGTCAAGTTGATGGACATGGGGGACCTTGGGCGGGGTGGCACATTGCGAACGTCGTTTTGGTACTCCTAGAAACCGTCGTCGGCAGTCGGCTTGAGCGGTCGCGTCTTCGTGGCAGGAGCGCTCGACGCTCCAGCGCTTCGCGCCTTCGATCGGGGCGCCGCTTTTGGCGGTGTCCTGGGCGCGGTTGCCTGCGCGGCTGGAGGCGCCGTCGGCGCCGGGCGAAGAGGCTCGGCTTCGGGGGAGGGCTGGGCTTCGGAGCCCGCCGAGGCTCCCGTGGTTGGGGCCAAGGGCGATGCCATCGTCTCGGCGGGAGAAGGACCAGACGTGGGAGCCGATGGCTGCAGGGGCGCTTCTCCCGTCGTCGCGACCCCGACGCTCGCCCTTGGGTGTGTCGTCAGAGCCAAGGCGGCAGCGCACACCAGCAGCACGGCGAGGAGGGCCGCCGCGGTCCGTTGGCGCACCTTGGCTGCTCGCGATCGGATCACGGCAGGCGCCGGAAGGAGCATTGCCGCGGACATCCAAGGCGCAGAAGCCTGGACGGACGCCGGGACGAACAAATCACGCGGGGGCATCACCCAGGGAGGCGTCGTTCGTTCGAGCGGATCGATCGGGCCGAAGGCATCGCCCGGCGAGGGCGCCTGCGATGCCGCCCGCTTTAGGGTGGCCGGCGAATCCAGGATGAGCGCCGACGAACGGGGTCGAGGGGGCGGCAGCGCCGGGGCATCGTTGGGCCGACGCGGCGGCGGTACGGGTGGCGGAAGAACCCCGGGCGGGTTGCCCATGCCGATCAACGTCGTCTTGGACCCGAGGGGAGGTCGAGAGGCTCCCGGGGGGGCGCGTGGACGAACGTCAGCGCGCGCCATCGGCGCTTGCGACTCGTACCGACGACCGGCATCCGGCCAGGCGGCGACGATCTTGTCGAGCACCACCTGCGACGGGTCGTCGACCAGGATGAACTTGACGCCGATCCCCGCGGGTTGGGCCGCGGTAGCGTGCGCTTCGTCTCGTCGCCAAACGACTCGTCCGACGCCCACGAAGACGGACCGATTGCCCGCGATGCGGAGGTCGAACTTGACGAAGGTCCCCGGAGCGATGTTGCGGTCGGTCTTGATGAAAAGGCCGCGTGGGCTCACATCGAACTTGTGCCGATCGATGAAGTCGTCGACGGTCGGGCTTTCGCAGTGCACGACGAGCGTCGCTAGCTTCGTGGGCTTCGTTGCGCGAATGGTCGAGTACGCCTCCGCAGCAGCGCCCTGCTGGAGCGTGTCGATCGAGTGGGGGCGCGGGTCCGTCACGCCGTGGATGTGTGCACGAAGCAGGCCGCCATGGGGCGAGTGTCCCCTGCACCACTCTTCTCTGCGCCTCATCTCTCCGTCTTTGCACTTTGCGTCTTGTCCCTTCTCTGTCTCTCCGCCTCGTCGCGCCGGGACGAGCGCCACCCGACCTCGAAGTGTTCAGCTTCGTCGCGCCTGACCTGTCTGACACAGCACACCTACCCACGAGTCGTCGGCGTGGGAGGCGCCCGTTTCACCCTTGAGCTTGGCGCGGGGCGAGTCACTTCGCCAACATATCCATGTTTAGGACCGAGTCGAACAGCGTGGCTCGTCCATTGCAGTGCGGCTCGACCATGAACACTTCGAACGCTTCACGGAACAGTTGGGCCCGTTATGCATTGGCATCCATTCCCTTCGCTGCACTCACGGCGCTCGCACACGACGCGCGCGCGACCGTCGTCAGTGAGTGCGGCAACATCGACATCGAAGCGAGTGCGAGCTGTCAACTCGTCACGAAGCAGAATTGCTCGACTCAGTGCGCGCCGGCGATGTGCGTCACGGCGTGCGCGGCGCAACTCGAGCAGTCCTGCAACTCCAAATGCACCGCGTCCGCGGCGACAACCTGCACGTCGAGCTGCGATTCGAGCTGCACCACCCAGTGCTCGACCAGCCCCGCGCAGTTCGATTGCACGACGGACTGCAGCCAGCGGTGCCAATCGGGGTGCAGCGCGTCGTGCTCCGCGTCGGCCTCCTCTTCGACCTCGACGACGAATGCGGCCGGCATCGAGTTGGAAGACGGCTCGGTGCTGGAGGGTGGCGTCACGGTAGACAGCGGGGGCCTTTTGGACGCGACGATGGTGTCTACCGGCTCGCCCGATTCGTCGACCACCACCACCACGACGACGTCGTCGTCGATGGCCGAATGCACGGCGTCGTGCGGCGCGTGCTGCAGCGACACGTGCACGACCCAGTGCGTGAGCGTGTCGACGACGGCAACCTGCAACACCAAGTGCAACGCCGACTGCAACGGTTCGTGCACCGCGACGGCCAACGAGCAGTGCCAGGAGCAGTGCCAGGCGAGCAGCTATCAGGAATGCGAGTCCCAGCAGGCGAGCACCTGCATGACCCAGTGCCAGGACACGGGCGCCATCTTCTGCGACGGAAACTACGTCAGCGCCAGCGACGTCAGCCAGTGCATCTCGACGCTCAACACGATGTTGACGACGCAGATCAGCGCGAACGTGACGGCAACGTCGTCGACGACATGCGACGGCGGCAGCTGCACGACTACCGGTACGGTCAACGCGAAGACGTCGTGCTCCGTCGCATCGAGCCCGGGTACGGGCACGGGCCCCGGGGCGCTCTGGCCGTTCGGTGCGGCCATCGCCGCGGTCGTCGCCGGGCTGCGCCGCCGGTCGCGTCGCTCCGTCTGACGACGCGGCTCGCGGGGAGTCGACTCCGCCCTTCTGAGAGGGGGGCGGAGTCGAGGGTATCGCGCTTGGGTGGCACCACACGCAGGCATCGGGCCCTGCTACGCTGAGTCGGTCATGGTCGCCGACCCATGAAGTCAGCCTCTGGGCCGGCGGCGGGGGCTGGCTCCGCCATCGCGCGGCTCTACGGGGCGCCGCTCGACGAGTTCGTCGAGCTGCGGAGAACCCTCGCGGCCGAGCGGCGGTCTGCCGGGGACGTGACTGGCGCACGCGACGTGCTGGCCGCAAAGAAGCCGTCGCGCATGGTCTGGGCCACCAATCAGGTGGCCCGCCGCCATCCCGGCGTTTTGAGGGCCGCCTTCGACGCGCATACGGTTGCGGCGAAGGCGCAGTCCGGCGGCGACGCGGGCACGATGCGAGAGACGACTCGCGCATTCCGTGATCGAGTCGCTGACGTCGTCAAAAGATGCGCGGGGATTCTGGCCGAAGTCGGGATTGCCCCGCCCACACCCGCGCAAGCCCGTCGCCTCGGCGAGACGCTCCGCGCGGCGATGGGCGAAGGCGGCGAAACGCGCGAACGCTTGCTCTCGGGATGTCTCGCCGAGGATCTCGAAGTCGACGACCTCCCCGGTCTCGAGGCGGGACTTCGCGAAGCGACCGCGCGGCCCCCCAAGGGAAAGGACGACCACGCCGGCAAGGCGCGTGAACGGGAACGACAGCGAGAGGCCGAGCGAAGTCGGGAGGCGCAACGTGCCCAAGAGGCACGCGATCGCGCGGTCGCGGAAGCCAGGCAAAGCCTCGCGGCGCTGGAAGAAGAAGCACGTCAGGCGCGCATCGCGGCGCGGCACGCGGACACGAGCGCGGCGCGCGCCAGGGCCGAGGCGGACCGGGCTCACCAGGCGGTCACGATCGTCGAAGAGCGCCTGGCGGGAGCTCGCAAGGCGCTCGGTGACTTGAAAGGACCCTGAGACGACGACCCTGATCAGTTGCACATCAGAGTGTCGAGCGCCGTGCACGTGCCCGTCATCGAACCCTGAGAGCCGGGGACGCATCGTGTCTCTGGAGCGCACGGCAGAGCGGAGGCGTCCGGCGTATCGAGCGAGCAGACAGTGCCGTTGTCGACGTCGGGTTGGCACGATCCGGTGACGCAGGTCGAAATCGCGCAGACGGAGTCCTGGATCCCTCCGTCTCCCGTCGTCGTGCCGCAGGACATTCCGGATTGCACGAGGGTCTTCGTCTGGCAGGTGCCGATGCCGGCGCCCGCGTCGGCGCTGTGCATGCAGAAGAGTCCCAAGTTCGCATCGCACGAGGGTAGGGTCGCGGCAGACGAGTCGCACGCGGCTCCGACCGTCGCCCCGGCAGCCTGGCAGGTGCCCGTCGTTTTGGTCGACACGACGGCGCCGACGCACGAGAGCGTCGCCGCACAGGGAGTCGTCCCCGGCAAGCATGCCGCGCCCGTCGAGGCGTACACGGCGCATACGCCCACGACCGCGGTCGTGGCGCCGTCCGGCTTTTCGCAGGCCATGTTGTAGCCGCATTGGCTCGTGCTCTGACACGAAGCGCCCGCAGCGGGCGCCGGCTGGCAGGTGCCACAGATGGCGTACGGCCCGACGGTACAAAACGCGCTCGCGCACTGGGCGTTCGCCCCGCACGCCGAGCCGTTGGCCAGAGCCCCGGCGGGAGAGAGACACGCGCCCGAAGGGTTGCCGTCGCGAAAATCGACACAGCTTTCCGTGGCGATCAGCGCCGTACACGTCTCCAGGTTTTCAGGGGTCTGCGCCGTCCCCTTGGCCATGAGCGAGAAGACGCACGGCGCGGAATTGGCGCTGATGCATTGCTGCGTGCCGTTCAGACCATAATCCAGGAGATTTTCGTAGCCGTTGAGCGAGCAGGTGTCGCGCTTGTTGCACCGGGCGGTCTCGTAGTCCGTGCAGGCCTGCGTGATGCTGGCCGGGACACCGCCCTCGCCCGTCAAGATGGCGCCGCCGTCGCTCGAGCCACCCGCATTGCTGCTGCTGCCGCCACACGCCGTGGACATCGCGAGAAGCGCACCGAAAGCCCAGTTCTTTGATGACAAATGCATGGTTATCTCCGCGCTTCAATTGTCGAGGCCGACCCAGATCGGCTTCGAGGACGTCGTGGTGACCCCCGAAGTCGTCAGGGGGACCGAGGAGGGCAGAGAGGTCGGCGTGCCGGTCGTTACGTAAACCGAAAAACTGAACGGCGTCGACGCGCTCTTTCCGAGACTGGCCGGAGCGCCGCTCGAGTCCGGCCCGATGCCGAACGCGGGAGGGTTCGTCCCCACGCTGAGGATCCCGACCATCACGGTCTGTCCCGCCGTGACGGCCACGGACGTCGTGAGGGCTGCCGAACTCTTTGCGCTTCCGGTGCCCGAGGTCCAGGCGGTGGTCTGATCGGCGCTGGCGCTCGCGAGCGTTGCCGTGCCGGATGCGGTCGACAGGGTATAGAGGCCGACGACGTTGTCGCCCGACGTCAACCCCGACCCCAACACGCCGAGGTAGAGGTCGACGTGCCCGACGGTGAAGGTGTTCTGCAGCGTGAGGGCCGCAAAGTACACGGTGTTGGCCAAGAGCGGGGTCGTTGTCGTGCCGATCGATTGGGGCGGGAAGTTCCACTCCACCAGGCCGTGGTTGGCCGGAGAGTCCGACGCGTACGCGTACGTCGCCGGGTGCGCGCCTGTTATCCCGTTGTGCGCCGCGTACGCGACCGAATAGGGACCCTGGAAGAGCCACTGCGCCGTCAAGGCGCCCAGGCTTTGATTGGCGATGTACATGTTGCTGTCGTCGCCCGTGCTGTTCTCGGAGATGCCGTAGTTGGGCGCGCCGGAGACGCCGGCGGTCACGCCGAGGGAGTTCGCGTACACCGTGTTGTGCGTGGAGAAGACGCCGCCCCCGGAAGATCCCCCGGTATCGTCGATGAAGATCTGGCTGCTCGTGCCGCCCATCATCTGGCTGGAGTCACGGACGGTGTTGGACGCCACCTGGATCCCCGACTCGCTCACGACGTGGATCCCGTGTGTCCCCGAGTTCTCGACGTAGTTGCCCACGATCGCGTTGTTCGTCCCCGGCGTGTTGTCGACCTGGCCGCTTTGAGGGAGGCCATTGACCAGGATGCCCTCGAACTGGTTGTCGTGGATGGTGCACCCCTCGACCACGTTGTTCTTGGAACCGGCCTGCAGGACGACGCCGGCGCCGGAGTTGGCGTAGGCCTCGTCGCCGACGAGGCGGTTTCCGCTGGACGCCGTGACGAGATCGAAGCCGTCGCGCAAGTTGTTGTACGCGGTGCTCCCGATGACGGTGCCCTCGTAGCTTGCGGCCAGGAGAAACCCGTCCAGGCCGTTGTCGTGACCGATGCAGCCCTCGAACAAGGTGCGAGTGGTGCGCTCGCTGGTCTCGAAGCCGTACGTCGAGTTGTTCATCGACTCGACGCGAATCAGCTGGATGTCCGCGTCGGTCTGCGTGGACATCGCCGTCACGCCGGCATAGAAGCCGACGACGTTGGCGCTCGCGGTCTGTTGGCTCTTGTTGCCGTCGATCGTGAAGTCGCGAAACGTGATGTGGGTGTTCGCGACTCCAGCCGGCGTGCGGACGATGCCCGTGGCCCCCCCCGACCCCGGCGCGAGCTGGATCGTGGTGACGCCGATGCCCATGCCCGCCAGCGTGCTGTTGTTCACGCTCATCGTGACGCAGCCGTTCGTGCCCACGCTCGGGGCGGGCACGACATACGTGCCCGCCTGAAGCTGCACGAAGCCGCCCGTCGACGGGAGCAAGGCGATCGCCGCGTTGATGTTTGCCCCGTCGTTGGCGGCAATCCCCGTGGGCGGAGCGACCTGGACGACCCCCGGTGCTCCGCCGTCGGGGTATTTGTAGGGGGTGCCGCAGGTACATGCGTCGCCGCCACCGCCCCCAGAGCTGGTGCCCATCGTCCCGGAGGAGCCGTCCGCTCCGCCCTGGGGCGTCCCGGGCTCGCACGCGACGGTGCCGTGGCCGCCGTCCGACGCGGCGCCGGCTCCGTCGCCGTTGCTCTGGCCGCAACCGAGAGCGACGAACGGCGCCATCGCCGCGGCCAACCGAACGACTCTGCTGAAGGAAATCTTCATCGCCCTACCCAAGTCAAATGCTGAGCCCGACCCAGACCGGGATTGTGCCGCTCTCGGTCGTATCCGTGAAGAGCGTCACCGACGACGGTAGCGCGGTCTGCGAAGTGGTCTCGTAGGTCGAAAAATTGAGGGGCGTGGTCTTCGTCTGCCCCAGGTTGGCCGGATTGCCGGTGGAGTTTGGGGCGCGCCCGAAGGCCGGGGGAGTCGTACCCACGGTCAGGATCCCTACCATCACGACCTGCCCCGCCGCCACGGCGGTGGGGGTGGTCAGCGCCACGGTGCTCAGGGCGCCCGCGTTGCCAGCGTCGCTCCAGTTCGCGCTCTGATCGGCGCTGGCGCTCGCCAGCGTCGCGGAGGTGCCGGCGTCCGCCGTGGGGAAGGTGTATAACCCCACCACGCTGCCGCCCGATGCGAGCGTCGAGCCCTGCGCCCCGAGGTACAGGTCGACGTGTCCGACCGTGAACGTGTCCTGCGCGGTGAGCGAGGCAAAATAGACGGTGCCGCTCGTGAGCACGCCCCCGGCGCCGACGATGCTCTGCGGCGGGAAGTTCCACTCCGTGAGGCCATGGGCCGCGGGTGAGTCGAAGGCGTACGCGACCTCCACCGGTTGGGCGCCCGTGGAGCCGTTGTGGGCCGCGTACTTGATCGAACCGGGACCCTGAAATAGCCACTGCGCCGTCAACGCGCCAAAGCTCTGATTGCCGACGTACATGTTGGCGTCGTCGCCCGCGCTGTTTTCGTAAATTCCGTATTTGGGCAAGCTGGCGACGCCCGTGGTCACGAGCATCGAGTTCGCATAAACCGTGTTTTGCGTGGAGTAGAAGGTGCCCGTCGAGCCGGAGCCGGCGACATCGTCCAAGTAGATTTGATTGCTCGCTCCGCCCTCGGCCTGGCTCGAGTCGCGAATGGTGTTGGCGGCGATCTCCACCCCCGACTCGCCCTGGACGTGGATCCCGTGCATGCCCGAGTTCTCGACGAGGTTGCCGACGATGGCGTTGTTGGTGCCGGGCGTCGTGTCGATGTTCGGCGGGCTGTTGGGGACGCCGTTGACGAAGATGCCGTCGGCCATGTTGTCGTGGACGATGTTGCCCTCGACGACGCAGTTCTTCGTGCTCTCCTGGAGCACGATCCCGTCCTGACCGTTCGAGTAAGCCTCGTCGCCGACGAGCCGGACCGAGTTCGTCCCGAAGACGAGATTGTACCCATGACGCGCGTTGGCGTACGACGTACAGCCGATGACGACGCTGTCGTAGACGGCGTCGAGCGTGAAGCCGTCGGTCCCGTTGTCGTGGGACACGCAACCTTCGATGAGAAGTCGCGTGGTGCGCTCGTGCGGGTCGAAGCCGTAGCCGGTGTTGTTCATCGACTCGACGCGAATCACGGTGATGTCCAGGTCGGTTTGTACGTCGTCCGGCGTGATGCCCGAGTAAAAGCCGATGATCCTGGCCGTGGCGCTCTGGTTGCTCTTGTTGCCGTCGATCGTGAAGTCGCGAAACGTCATGTGGCTGTTCGCGGGCAGCACGCCCGGTAGTTCAGGGGTGGCCGTGCGAACGATCCCGGTGACGTCCGACGAGTTCGGCGCGAGCTGGATCGTGGTGACGCCGATGCCCATGCCGGCGAGCGTGCTGTCGTTCACGTTCAACTGGACGCTGCCATCTTCCGGCTGGCTCGGCGACGACACGACGTACGTTCCCGCCTGGAGCTGGACCAGGCCTCCCGTCGGCGAGAGCGCAGCGATTGCCGCGTTGATGTTCGCGCTGTCGATGGCAGCCGTCCCCGTGGGCGGTGGGACCTGGATCACGCCATCGGGCCCGGCGTCGGAGCCCGCCTCGGCAGAGAGCGCCGCCTTGACGATCTGCGCGACGTTTGGGACGCTGGCGCCGAGGAGCGCGCCCGCCGCCCCCATGGGCAGCGCATGACGGTACGACGCAGCGGACCGCGCGCTCGCGTCCGGCGCTTCTCGCGTCGGGGCCGCCGACGTGCAGGCGGTAACGAGCGCGTAGACTGGCGCAACCAGCAGCGGGTGGAGGCGCAAGCGCGTCGGTGGGAGCGGCGCTCGAGCCACGATATACGGCGGTATTGCACACACCCGCTTCGGCCTCAAGCGCAAAGCCCGCTCAAACTCTAGTTGTCGATCATCTGGATAATTCGAGGATTGGTGTTGCCTAATCCATTGAAATGACGAGGCGCATTCACGGACTGGACGCCCTTGTGTCCAGGTGATTCGACGCGCCAACACGAGCGCTCCGGGGCAATTGGTCTGCGTGGCGACTGAATGGTGCTGAATCCCGCCCGCATCCGCCCGCCGCCGCGGGCTTCCGGAATGTTGCCGGGCCATTTCGTCCACATGAGGTGCGCCGTGGCGATGTGTTCCGCCCGTCGGCCGTCCGCAGGTTGGCCGTAACGGCCGGCGAAACGGTCCTCGTCAGCGGTCGTCGGCCGGCGCGGCGTGCGGCAGGTTGAGCGCCTGCGCGTCGACGGGCTTGGCGCCCGGCGCGGGATGCCGGCGCTTGTACGTTGCGTCGGGGGCCATCTCGTAGACGCGGCAGTTGTCCCGCTCGATCGGCTCGAGGACTTCGCGCCGCAAGCGATCCTGAATGGCTTCGCTCGTGACGGGGAAGAGCAGCTCGACGCGGTGGTCGAGATTTCGCGGCATCCAGTCGGCCGACGTCAGAAAGTACGTCGCCTCGTGGCCGACGCCGAAGACCAGAACACGCTCGTGCTCGAGAAAGCGACCGACGAGCGATCGGACCCGGATGTTCTCCGAGACGCCCGCGACGCCGGGCCGCAGGCAGCACACGCCTCGTACGACGAGGTCGACGGGGACACCGGCGGCCGAGGCTTGGTAGAGCGCGTCGATCACCTGCTTGTCGACGAGAGCGTTCAGCTTCGCGAAGATGCGCGCGGGCTTGGAAGCCCGGGCTCGCGCGGTCTGCGCCTCGATCTTCGCCAGGATGGTGGAACGGAGGGTCACCGGCGCCACGGCGAGCTTGCGATATGTCGGCGTGCGGGAGAAGCCCGACAGCGCGTTGAAGAGCTCCGTCGCGTCGGCTCCCAGGTCGGGGTCGCACGTCAGAAGGCCCGTGTCGGTATAGAGTTTTGCGGTGCTTGCGTTGTAGTTGCCGGTCGACAGGTGCACGTAGCGCCGCAGCGCGTGGCCTTCACGCTTGACGACCAGGAGCGCCTTGGCGTGCGTCTTCAGGCCGGACGCGCCGTAGAAGACGTGCGCTCCGGCGCGCTCGAGCGCGCGAGCCCAGAGAATGTTGTTCTCCTCGTCGAAGCGCGCCTTCAGCTCGACGGACACGGCGACTTGTTTGCCCCCCTCCGCCGCGCGCACGAGAGCCGCCGCCGTCTCGGAGTTCGAACCGGCTCGGTACAGCGTCATCTTGATCGCGAGCACATCGGGGTGCTCCGCCGCAGAGCGCAAGAACTGGAGCACCGTGCCGAAGCCGTCGTACGGGTGATGCAGCAGGATGTCGCCCTCGGCGATCGCCTCGAAGATGTCGTCGGGGCCGTCCCACTCGACCGTGCGCGGGACCAGCGGGGGATCCTTGAGCTCGGGCCGAGGCTGCGAGGCGAGCCCGAAGAGACCCGAAAGGCCGAGGAGGCCCTCGGTCTCGTAGAGGTCGTCGTCCTCGAGCTCGAGCTTGTCGAGCAGGAGCTTCCGGACGCGCGCGGGGAGGCCCGGCGCCACTTCGAGCCGTACGGCCGCACCGAAGCGCCGCTGCCGGATCTCGCGGTCGACGACCGACAGCAGGTCAGCCGCCTCCTCTTCGAGGATGTCCATGTCCATGTCCCGGGTGACGCGGAAGAAGAGACAGTCCTCGATGACGACCCCTGGAAAGAGATCGCCGAGCGAATGGGCGATGAGATCCTCGAGCGGCAGCAGGTGGGCGCCCCGGCCGTCGGTGCCGCCGAGGGCGACGAAGCGGGGCAGGCTCTCGGGCACCTTGATGCGAGCGAACCGGCGGTCGCCGGTCACCGGATCGGTGGCCTCGACGGCGAGGGACAGGGACAGGTTCGAGAGAAACGGGAAGGGATGAACCGGGTCGACCGCGAGGGGAGTCAGGAGGGGAAAGACGGACTCGCGGAAGTAGCGGTGGGCCCACTGCTTCATGGGCTCGGACAGGGAAGTCCACGTCTCGACGTGAATGCCTTGTCGAGCGAGCTCCGGTAGGAGGTCGCGGATCAAGAGGGAGGCCGCGCGCGCCACCTCCGCCTGCACCGTGACGCGGATCGCCGCGAGCTGATCCTCGGCCGACGTCATGTCGGGCGTCGCGACCGGCACGCCGCCGAGCTGCTCGTGCAGTCCGGACACCCGGATCATGAAGAACTCGTCGAGATTCGAGCCGAAGATCGCGACGAACTTCAACCGCTCGAGCAGCGGCCGCGTCGGGTCGGCGGCCTGATCGAGGACACGCCTGTTGAACTCGAGCCAGGACAGCTCTCGGTTGACGTACCGGGGGTGTGCTTCGCGTTCTTTGGCTGCGACCGTCACGACTGCCGTCTTCACACGGATCTGTAACCAACAGGTGACAGAATGCGAACCGGCGCGCGAACCCTCGAGTACGGCTGGGGTGTCAAGGCAGGGGTGTACGCCCGGCACCGAGGAAGGGCATGCCAGCGCCGCTACCGGCGTCGCGCTGCACCAGAGCCACGATCTCGGCCTGCGCGCGCGGCATCCCGGCCGGGATGGGGAACGTCACCGTGGCCCGCGGGCCCTGCGCGGTCTCCCAGGCGCGTACGACGTGGGTATGGCGCAGGGTGTGTCCGCCGTTTTCGCCCGCCCGCACGTCGACGACGGCGTAGCCCTGCACGAGCGCGATCTGCAGCCGCGCGTCGAGCGGGGTGCCCGGCGCTTCGACGTCGACCTCCACGTCTTGCAACGAAGCGGCGCGGGCGCGCACGGTGACGCCGACGGCGGGGGCCGAGGCGAGAGTGCGCGCGATGGCCGCTGAAGCGCGCTTGCGATCCGAGCCGGTGAAGGACTCGGTCCCGCCGACGATCATCTCGGGCGTGTAAAGGTCCGACGTCCCGAACGACGCCGCGTAAAGTCGCTGGCGCGCCGTCCATGCAGGCGACGCGAACGGGTCGGCCCAGCCGAGCGAATCCCAGTAGTCGACGTGAAACGCGAGCGCATAGACGGACGGCGCGTCGCCGCCCAACTCGGTGAGCAACGCGTCGGCCGGCGGGCAGCTGCTGCAGCCTTCCGACGTGAAGAGCTCGACCACGGCGATGCTGCCTGGAGCGTCCGGGCCACCGTCGGCCGCTGCCTGACGTTCGCCGGCGTGGGCTTGGGCCACGGCCGAGAGGCCCGAAGGCGATCGGCACGCGAAAGCGAGGAGAACCCCGAGCATCGCAGGGCGCACGGTCATGCCTGAGTACGTGCAGGGACGGTGCCGGGTTACGGCGCGAGTCGCGCGGGCGACGAGGCCGGCGTCGCGAATCTCGGCTAACCTCTGACGTTGCGGAGGCGCGCCCATGGGGGAGTTGGCAAGGGGTATCGATTTCGACCGCGCAGAGTACGGCGCGAGCCAGCCGTCCGCGACCCCGTGCGCCAATTGCAAGCGCCCGATCGAGGATCAGTATTGGACGTTCCGGAGCAGTGCCGTCTGCGGGGCCTGCCGGAGCGGGATCGAAGCCACGGTGGCCAAAGCGACGTCCGCGGCGTCGTTGGGCAGGGCCGCCGTACGCGGCGGGGCTGTCGCGCTCGCGTGCGGGGCCGGGTACGGCGTCTTCGTCGGGGTCACACACCTGCAGCTCGCCCTCGTCACCATCGCCATTGCGTTCGTCGTCGCGAAAGTCGTCCGGAAGGCCTCGGGGGGGATCGGCGGGAGGCGCTTTCAAGTGCTCGCGGTCGCGCTGACGTACCTCGCTTCCGTGATGGGTTACATGCCGCCCATCGTGAAACAGATGTCCGAGCACCGGCACGCGGCGCACGCCACGAGCCCATCGGATGACGGCGACGCGGTCTCGCAGGGGGCACCCGATGCGCCGCCCACGTCGCAGGGTGTCCTCCGTAGGGCCGTCGTTCTCGCGATGGGCGTGAGCATCCTGATAGGCCTCGCGCTCGCGGCTCCGTTCCTCGAGCTCACCGAAGCCCCCTTGGGGTTACTCATCGTGGCTTTTGGCCTGTGGGAAGCGTGGAAGCTCACGAAAGAAGTACCCGTCGTCTTCGATGGGCCATACCGGATCGCGCCCGCCGTGGGGGCCGCGCCGCCGCCGTGACGTCGACCGCGACTTGTCGCGCCTGCGAACACTGCGGAGCGGAGATCGCCGACGGTCTCCTGGCGTGTCCCGGGTGCATGCGGCTCGTGCACGCGGCCGAGCTTCGCCGCCTCGCCTCGGCGGCCGAGGCCTCCGAGGCAGCGGGGGACATCTCGGCGGCCCTCGCGTCGTGGCGGCGCGCATCGGAGCTACTACCCCCCGGCGTGACCCAGGGCGCGCGCGTCGCAGAGCGCATGCAGGCCCTCAGCGCCGCGCTCGACGGACGCGGTCCCGCCCCCCGGAAGGCACCCGCGAAGCCGACGTCGGGGCGAGGCAAGGTTGGCGCGGCAGCCGCCGCTGCCGGCGTCGCGCTCGCCAAGTCGAAGGCCATCCTCGCGCTGCTGCTCGGCAACGGCAAGCTGCTGCTCCTCGGGCTGACGAAGATCCCGACGCTGCTCACCATGCTGATTTATGCGCGATGGATGAGCGGCAGCGGGGCGGGGTTCGGGATCGGCCTTGTCGCATCCATCTACGTCCACGAGGTCGGACACGTCGCGGCGCTGAGGCGCTACGGGATCGAAGCGTCCGCGCCGATGTTCGTGCCCGGCTTCGGCGCGTTCGTGCGCATGAAGCAGTATCCGACCGACGCCCACGAGGAGGCGCGCACGGGGCTCGCCGGCCCGCTTTGGGGGCTGGTCGCCGCCTGCGTCGCGGCCGCGTACGGGCTCTTCACCGGGTCCGCCGTGGCGCTCAGCGTGGCTTCGGTCGGTGCGAAGATCAACGCCTTCAACCTGATCCCGGTTTGGCAGCTCGACGGGGCACGAGGGATGAAGGCTCTCTCTCGCGCCGAGCGGTTCGCGATCGTCGCGGTCGCTGCCGCCGCCGCGCTCTTCGCGCGCCAGTGGATGCCAGCGCTCGTTGCTGCGTTTGCCATCCCGCGCGCGCTTCGGGCCGACGCCACCGAATCGGGCGATCGCGGGGCCTTCGGCCTCTTCGCCGTCCTCATCGTGGCGCTCGCCGTGGTCGGATCGTTGCCTGCCAGCGTCCGGTGGTGACGGGATATCGGGTGACGCCCCGGGCCTGCGGCCCTATGAGACGGGAATGGACGCGGTCGCGTGGAGCCGGATCCAATTCGCGTTCACCATCACGTATCACTACCTGTTCCCGCAGCTCACGATGGGGCTCGCGTTGCTGCTCGTCGTGTTCAAGGTCCTGGCCGCGCGCGGCGCGGATTCCGTATGGAACGACCTCGCCCGGTTCTGGGGCCGGATCTTCGCCGTCAACTTCGGCGCCGGTGTCGTGACCGGCATCCCGCTGGAGTTTCAGTTCGGCACCAACTGGGCGCGCTTTTCGAGTGCAACGGGCGGGGTCATCGGTCTCACCCTCGCCATGGAAGGCGTCTTTGCGTTCTTCGCGGAATCCGTCTTTCTCGGCTTCTTTCTGTTCGGCGAGAAGAAGCTCGGGCCCCGCGTGCACCTGGCCTCGATCCTGATGGTCTTCCTCGGCTCGTGGGCATCGGGTTACTTCATCGTCGTCACCAACGCGTTCATGCAGGCCCCGATCGGGTGCGCGGTCGGCGCCGACGGGCGGTTCGCGGTGACGGACGTGGGCCGGTTCCTGTTCAACGCGTGGGGCTTCTGGGAGTACGCCCACACCATGACCGCGGCGGTCATCACGGGGTCGTTCGCCGTCGCGGCCGTGGGCGCGTACTGGGCCCTCATGGGCGAACACCTGCATCACGCCCGTTCGGCGCTCAAGGTGTCGGTCGTCGCGGGCCTGGCCGCCTGCGTCCTGCAGGCGTTTCCGACCGGCGATGAGCAAGGCAAGCTGGTCGCCGAGCGGCAACCGGCTGCCCTGGCGGCGATGGAGGGGGAGTTCGAGACGAGCGACCGCGCCGGGCTCGCGATCCTCGGTCAGCCGAACGTCGCCGAGCACCGGCTGGAGAACCCCATCGTCGTGCCGCGCGTGCTGAGCTTTCTTGCCTACGGTTCGTTCGGGGCGTCGGTCCGGGGACTGGACGACATCCCGCGGGACGATTGGCCGGACAACGTGGAGCTCGTGTATTTCGCGTACCACATCATGGTGGGGCTCGGGACGATCTTGCTCGCGGTCATGGCCCTCGCCGCCGTCCTGCTGTGGCGCGGCTCGCTCCTTGGCGCGCGCCCCGTCCTGTGGCTGCTGCTTCTTTCGTTCCCGCTTCCGTACATCGCGACGACCGCGGGGTGGACGACCGCGGAGCTCGGAAGGCAGCCTTGGCTCGTCTATGGCTTGCTCCGGACGGTGCATGGGGCGTCGCCCGGCCTCGGCGCGGGCGACGTGGTGTTCTCGACGGTCGGATTCTGCGGGCTCTACTCGGCGGTCAGCGTGCTCGTTCTCTTGCTGGTCGCCAAGCAACTCGCGCGTAGTCCCGTTCCCGCGCCGGAGTCCGCGTGATGGGCGCCGCTTGGTACTTCGTGCTGGCGGCGATGCTCACCGCCTACGCGGTGCTCGACGGATTCGACTTCGGGGTCGGGATCGTGCATCTCGTCGTGGCGCGCGACGACGCCGAGCGCCGGGTTGCGCTCGCCGCCATCGGCCCCTGGTGGGACGGCAATGAGGTCTGGCTCATCGCCGCGGGCGGCTGCTTCTTCTTCGCGTTCCCGCGCGCGTACGGCGCGGCGTTCTGCGGGCTGTACCTGCCGTTGATGGTCACCCTGTGGCTGATCATTCTCCGCGGGCTCGCCATCGAGCTCCGCCCGCAGATCCACCACCCCCTCTGGCGAGCCGCATGGGATGCCGTCTTTGCGGGCGCGTCGGCGGCCATGGCGATAGTCCTCGGAGTCGCCCTGGGCAACGTCCTGCGGGGCGTCCCAATCGACGCGAGCGGCTACTTTCACGAAGATCTCTTCTCGGGAATGGGCAGTCACGCCGCGGGCGCGATCGATGGATTCACGGCCGCGACAGGCGTCTTCGCGCTGGTGCTCCTGGGCGCGCACGGGGCCTCCTTTCTCGCGTGGAAGACGGAGGGCGAACTCGCGACGCGCGCCCGGGCGCTCGCCCGAAGGCTCTGGCCCATGGCGCTTGCCGCCGGCGTGCTCGCGACGTGGCTGCTCTTCGCCCGCGATCCGGCCTTCTTCTCCACGGTCGCCGCGCGTCCCTGGCTCTGGCCTCTGCCGGCGGGCGCGATCGCGGCGGCGGGAATCGGATGGCGGGCCCTCGGCGCGCGACGCGACCGCCTCGCGTTTCTGTCGTCCTCGGCGTTCATCGTGACGATGCTGTTGGCGTCGGCGGGGGTGCTGTATCCCGCCATCCTCACGTCGACGGTCGACCCGGCATTCACGATCGACGCTCGTTCCGCCGCCACGGGATCGGGGACCCTCGCGGTCGGGCTCGCGATCTTGGGTCCCGCGCTGGCCGTCGCCTGCGGCTACTTCGTCTTCCTGTTCCGCGCATTTCGCGGCAAGGTCGACGTTGCCGCGTACGACCACGACTAGCGGCGTAGGCGCGTCAGTTCTCGCCGTTCGGATCCATCGCGCCGTTTCGAAGGAATCGGACCAGGCGTTGCGGGTCGATGGGCTTCACGAAGTGGGCGTGGTACCCGGCCTCGGAGGCCTGCCGGCGGTCGTCCTGCTGGCCATAGCCCGTCAGGGCGACGAGCCGCAGGTGCGGATGACGCCCGCCGGCCCGGACACGCTGGGCGAGCTCGAGCCCGTTGAGCCCCGGCAGCCCCACGTCGACGAGGGCGACGTCGGGACGCATCGTCTCGATGAGCTCCAGTCCGGCGAGGCCGTTGTCGGTCGAATCGCACGCGAAGCCGGCCATCGACAGGACTTCGCACAGCATCTCGCGGCTGTCGGCGTTGTCTTCGATGACGGCGACCTTCGACACCTCGATCCGGCGCGCCATCTCGACGGGCCGCGACGGCCGGACGCTCGCGGGCGCCGGCTCGACGAGCGGAAGCCGAACGACGAACTCCGCACCCGTCCCTTCGCCCTCGCTGAGCGCCACGACCGTGCCGCCGTGCATCGTGACGAGCGATCGCACGAGCGTCAGGCCAACGCCCAGACCCCCTTCGGCACGGTCGAGCGTCCGCTCGGCCTGCACGAACATGTCGAAGACCTTGTCGAGCATCGCAGGGACGATGCCGGGGCCGTCGTCCTTCACGCGAATGACGGCGTCGGCACCCTCGCGGCCGAGGATGAAGCGCACGTGCCCATCCGCGGGGGTGTACTTTGCGGCGTTGCTCAGCAAGTTCGCCTGAACCTGCTGCAGACGTGCCGCGTCGCCGTAGACCCAGAGAGGCTCTTCGTCGAGCTCGACGTGGAACTCTACACGACGGTTGTCCATGCTCGAGCGCATCGACTCGACGGCGTCCCTCGCGACGTCGCGGAGATCGATCGTCGTCTTGCGGAGCTCGATCTTGCTCTCCGTGACGCGCGTCACCTCGAGCAAGTCGTCGAGCAGACGCGCCATCTGCTTGGTCTGCCGATCGAGGACGCGGATCAGGCGGGACCTTTGCGCCTCGTCTTGAGCGTTGAGCAAGGACGTCGCGGTCACCATCGCGCCGAGCGGGTTGCGAAGCTCGTGCGACAACATCGCGAGGAACTCGTCGCGCCGGCGCACGCTCTCTTTGATGGTCTCTTCGACGCGCTTCTGCTCGGTGACGTCGCGGAAGACCCCGATGACACCGACGGCGTCGCCCGACGGGTCGCGGATGGGCAACCGCGTCACGAGATCCCACTCGATCCGCCCGTCCGGCCAGGGGCACTGCTCGAGCCGATAGTTGTGCGCCTGGCCAGAGTCGAGGACGGCCTGGTCCTCCTTGTGAAGCGCCAGCGCCGCCGTCTGGTTCGGCAATTCGAGCGGCGTCTTGCCTACGGCCTCGCTCGGATCGGACAGGCCCAGGCGCCGCGCCATGGCGTCGTTGGCGCGGATGAATCGGCCGCGGGCGTCCTTGAAGTAGATCGCGTCGGAGATGCTGAAGAGAAGGCTGTTCAGCAAATGGCGCTCGTGAAAGAGCGCGTCCTCGGCGGCCTTGAGCCCGGTGACGTCGATGAGCGTCAGGACGGCACCCTCGACGGCGCCCTTCACGCGGTAGGGAAGGACCCTGAGAAACGACGTCTGTCCGCGCGCCTCGCGCAGCTCGCGCTCGACGCGCTCGCCCGTCTCCACGACCCGGCGGATGTCGTCGACGAGGCCCGCGTGCCCGAGGTCGTGACGGAACGTCTCGATCGAGCGACCGACGTCTTGCGCCAGAAGATTGAACTTGGACGCGATGGGCGCGGTGAACCTGCGGACGCGAAGCTGCTTGTCCAAAAACAACGTGCCCACGTCGGTGGCCGCGAGCAGGTTGTCCATGTCGTTCGTGAGCTCGGTCAGCTCGGCGATCTTGCGCTGGTACTCGGCGTTTACGGTGTAAAGCTCCTCGTTGACGCTCTGGAGCTCCTCGTTGGTGCTCTGCAGCTCTTCGTTCGACGCGAGCAGCTCTTCGTTGGACGCCTGCAGCTCCTCGTTGCTCGTCTGCAGCTCTTCGATCGCCGCTTGGAGGTTCTCCTTGGTGAAGGAGAGCTCTTGCTCCAGACCGGCCAGTCGTTCGCGCGACATGTCGCCCAGCGTGATCTCGTGGGCGGCCGGACCCGAGCGCGCCGAGAGCGTCTGCGTGGACTCGAACGTGATGAGGAAGCTGGGCGTCGTCTCCGTGGGATCGCCGACGCGTTCGATGGCCACGTTGTAGAGCGCGTCGTCGTCGGGGGCGACGTGAATGCCCTTCAGGACCAGCGGCGTCGGGTCCTTGAACGCGCGCTGTAGGGCACCGAGCAGCACCGTGCGGAGCTCCGGGTGCACGACGTCGAGCACGTCGAGCGCTTGCCGGCCGTCGCGCATCCGTAGAAACCTGCTGGCCCCCGAGAACGTGTGCACCAGCTCGCCGCGGTCGCTGACGAGCAAGCCGGGGGGCATGTGCTTCGCGAGGAGCGTGTCGTAAGTCGCGAGGAGCTGCGCGATCGAGTACCGCGTCCCCCCGGCGCCGACGCCGGAGGTGACGGCCAGCCGCGACGTAGAGAAGTTCGGCCGGAGCCGCGTGTCGACGTCGATCCGCGCGTTGCTGTACTTGCGGTACATCCGCCAGTGCCGGTCCACGGGCTCGAAGTCGTTCAGCAGGGTGCCCGGGCTCTCGCTCGGTCCGAGGAAGAGGACGCCCCCGCGGTTGAGGGCGAAGTGGAACAAGCTGAGCGCCTTCTCCTGCGCGGCCGGCTGGAGGTAAATGAGAAGGTTGCGGCAGGTCACGAGGTCGACGCGCGTGAACGGCGGATCCCGGATGACGTTGTGCTGCGCGAAGACGACCATGCGTCTAAGCTCGGGGATGACCTCGAAGCCGCGCGCCCGCCGCCAGAAGTAGCGCTCGAGGCGGACGGGGGTCACGTTCGCTACGGCGGCCTCGTCGTAGACGCCTCGCGAGGCGCGGTCGAGCGAGCCCTTGTGCACGTCCGTCGCGAAGATCTGGATCGGGCGAGGCCCCAGGCGCATCGCGATCTCGTCGAGCAGAATGGCCAGCGAGTACACCTCTTCGCCGGTGGCGCACCCGGCGACCCAGGCGCGGAACGGCGCGCCCTGCGGCAGCCGGGCGAAGATCTCCGGCAGGACGCGGTTGGCCAGGATGGCGAAGGCCTCTTCGTTGCGGAAGAAGCGCGTCACGCCGATGAGCAGGTCGCGGTAAAGGATGTCGAGTTCGTCGCGCCCGTTGCGGAGCCGCTCGACGTAGTCCGCCATGCTGCCGGCGCGTGACAGCTGCAGCCGCCGCTCGATCCGGCGCGTCACGGTGCTCGGCTTGTAATGGGTGAAGTCGATGCCGAACTCTCGCTGGAGCATCTCGTAGACGGTGCCAAGGCCCTGGGCCGGGCGCTCCATGCCCGTCGGCGGCGTCGTGATCGCGCGCCGGCGCACGTGGTCCACGAGGACGCGCGGCATCTCGTCGGGCGGCAGCACCCAGTCGGCGACGCCCGCGTCGCGCGCCGTCTTGGGCATCCCGTCGAATTGGGCGCTGTCCATGTCTTGGACGACGACGAGGCCCCCCGCGTCGTGCACCGCGCGGATGCCGCGGGACCCGTCGGTGCCGCCGCCGGACAGCACGACCGCGACGGCCCGTTCGCCGCAGTCCTGCGCGAGGGAGCGGAAGAAGACGTCGATGGGGAGCGACAGCTCGTGCTGCTGCCGATCCCTCTCGCTGAGGAGGAGACGCCCTTCGGAGATGATCATCTCCTTTTTCGGCGGGATTAAATACACGTGGTCCGGCGCGACGGCCATCCCGTCTTCGACCAGCGTGATGGGCAGCTCGGTGTGGCGGGCCAAAAGCTCGTCCATCAGGCTGCGAAAGTCGGGCGACAGGTGCTGCACGATGACGTAGGCCATCCCGCTGTCGCGCGGCACCTTGTCGAAGAAGCGCTCGAGCGCGTCGAGCCCCCCCGCCGACGCGCCGATGCCCACGACGAAGGGGGCGGCCTTGCCCGAGGGGGCGGGGCGGTCCGCGGGTTGGCGATCAGGGGCTTCGAACAAGAGCGGTGAACCGTCGGTCGACATGGTGGTCGGAGCGTAACCGTCGAGTTCGGGGTGCCTGAGCAGGAGCCGTACCAACGGATGTGCCCACGCGAAGTCCCAATGAGACCGATGGTTTTCGTCGTCGTTGCGGCAGCTGTCTCGGCAAGAACGCCCCAATGGGGTGCCCATGTCGAGCCGACTTACGCGAGAGGGGCATACAGCCAGCGCATTCGCGCGTGAATGACGTGGATGGGCGCCCCAGGAATGAGCGAGCGCATCGCGAGCTTCGACCGGCCATCGCGGGCCATGGGATCCCGACAGGGCGGGCATGGATGCCCGCGTCCCGTGAATTCGAGGGGCTTCAAGCGGCCTGTCTCCTGCGACGGAATGGCCCCGGGGTTGCACTTCCTGCTCCCGAGTGCGACCTCCGATGAACCTGCTCCTGACAACCCCGTTTTACAGTCCGCTGGTGGGCGGCAGCTCGCGGCTCCTCGTCGACATCGTGGAGCATCTCCAGCAGCACGACCATACGGTCAGCGTCCTCACGTACACGTCCGGTTCGCTGGCACGCGACAGGGCGTTCGATTCGCGGCAAACGTACCCGATCTACAGGGTGGGCGGGTCGAACCGCGGGAGGGTGCCCATCGGGTCGCTCTCGATGCTCGGCAACGCGACGGCGCTCGCCACGAAGAACCGCTACGACCTCCTCCTCTCCGGGGCGGCCTATTCCAACGCCATCGTGGCCCACGCTTGCGCCGTTGCCACGCGGACGCCCTTCGCCGTGTACGCGCACGGCGAAGACGTGTCGTGCGTGGCGGGTTCGAACAAGGCGAGCTTGCTCTTGCGCCGTGCGCTTCGGGCAGCGCGTCTCGTCATGACCAACAGCGACTTCACCGCCTCATGCGTGCGCGACCTCGGTGTCCCAGGTCAGCGCGTTCGGCGGTGTCCGCCGGGGATCGAGCCCGCCCCCTACCTGTGGAGCACATCGGAGCGGATCGAGGGGTTGCGGCGGCGGTTAGGCCTCGAAGGCAAGCGCGTGATCCTCACCGTCGCGCGGCTGTGCGAGCGAAAAGGGCACGACATGGTGGTCCGCTCGCTGAAGCAGGTGGCCATGCACGCTCCGAACGTCCACTACCTCATCGTTGGCCTGGGCGACGCCGCCCCGTTGCTCGCCCTCGCGAACGCCGAAGGGGTCAGCGATCGGGTGACGATCGTCCCGTATGTCGAGGACGCGGAGCTGCCGGCGCTCTTCGCCCTCGCCGAGGCGTATGTGATGGTCAGCCGAATGGATTCGGTGACGCACGAGGTCGAAGGGTTCGGGATCGTGTATCTGGAGGCGGCGGCCAGCGGACGTCCCGCCGTGGGCGCGCGCGCAGGGGGCGCCGTGGACGCCATCGAGGACGGAGTTACGGGCCTGCTGGTAGACCCGACTCAACCAGGCGAGATCACCGCCGCGCTCTTGTCTCTTCTCCTCGATCGCGATCGCGCTCGAGCCATGGGGCAGGCCGGGCGCGAGCGCGTGCGAAGGCGATTTCATAGGACCGACGCGTTGAACCGTATCGAGCGGCTGCTGGAGCGGGCTGCGGGCTCCTCCAGCCCTGCGGCGTCGTCGGCCCTGAGGTCGTCGGCTGCGAGCGAGTCCGTCGACTCCTCGCCGTGACGTTCAGCCGACGGCCAGCAACTCGACCTCGAACACGAGCGTCGCGTTGGCCGGTATCACGGGGGGGAAGCCGCGGGCGCCATAAGCGAGGTCCGGCGGGATGGTGAGCTTTCGCACCTCGCCGATGAGCATCCCGGCCACCCCCCGATCCCAGCCCTTGATGACCTCTCCCTTGCCGAGCGTGAAGCGGAAGCCCTCGCCCCGGTCGCGCGAGCTGTCGAACTTCGTTCCGTTCGTCAGCGTGCCGACGTAATGAACCGTGACCCGCTTGCCCAAGGTGGCCTCGCCGCCCGTGCCGGCCTTCACTTTCTCGATCTGGAGCTCGCCCATCGGGTGAACCTGCCTTTCACGGCAAGGATATCACTTCGGGCTCGGTCCCTCGCCGTGTCGGTTCAACCGCCCAACTGCACGGCCTGCCTGACCCAGGTGGGTACCACGCAGGCCTCGACGAGGAAGTCGGCGACGTCGGCCCGCGAGATCGACGACGGGACGGGCTCGATCGCAGTGGTCTTCACGTAGGCGGACCGCGCGCGTCCGTCGGTAAGGCGGCCCGGCCGGGCGACCACCCACTCGAGACCGCTCGCCCGAGCCAGCTCCTCCTGTCGCTCGTGGTCCGAGAAGGGGCCCTTGAGGAGGAAGTCGACGACCAAGAGCCGCAAGACGGGATTGAGCAGCGGCCGGCTGGGACCGGTGCCGAGCGCACTGAGGATGACCAGCCGGTCGACATGGGCCTGCTTCATGGCGTCGATGGCGTAGCCCGTGCCCTGCGAAAAGTAGCGAGGGTTGTCTTTGAAGCCGCGCAGGCTCGTCGCCGATGCGGTCACCACGACGGCGTCGTGCCCGGGCACGGCCGAGCGCACTGATTCCGGCTGGTGGAAGTCGCCGCGGACCTTTTCGAGCTGCGGGTGCTCGAGCTCCAGCTTCTGCGGGCTTCGCGCGAACGCCGTGACCTGATGGCCCTTGGCGAGAGCTGCGCGAACGACCAGCGCCCCCGTCCCTTGCGACGCCCCCAGCACAAGGATCCGCATGCGACTCGGATGCCCTGCCCTCGGCGCAGGTTGCGCAGCGCGCAGTCCCAATCGTGGCAGCGCGCAGCCCCGACGTCGCCTCTATCGTGAAACGCGGAGTCCCGGTTAGGGGTGTGGGGGAGCGGCCGCGCTCCCCCACTGCGACGTTCCCCCGGCACGTCGCTCCTAAAGCGTCTGGAGCTGGATGCCGAGCTGGAGCGAATTGGTCGTGAGGGGGCTCATTTCGCCGTGCTGGTACGTCAGAACAACCCGGCCGGAGTAGTCCTTGAATACGTACGCCAAGGCGGCGTCGAACAGCGTCCAGCCAGGATTGAACGTCTCCTGCAGCCGCACCATCGGCTGCAGCTTGCCAGGCCCGAACACCGGGTTCGGCGTCAAGTACGAGAGCATGATGAAGTAAGCATCCTGGGGCGTGCTTGGGTTGCTGAAGTGGTAGTACTGCCCGATGCCGGTGAACGTGCCGACGCCGGTAACATTCTCCTCGACCATGGCGTCCGCCATGAAGAGGCCCGCATCTTGAGTCGCGCTGGTTCCGTCCTTCTGATACTGGCCGGCAACGCCGATCGTCACCACGTTCGCCGCGCCGTAATACGTACTCGATCCGAAGTATCCCGGCTCGCTGCCCTGGAGCGTATAGGAAACTCGACCCGAATAGTACGGATTGCCCAGCGCGGGCACCGTGGATACGGGGCTTCCCTGATCGAGCCCGTAGGCGCCCCCGTAGTACTTGAGCTTCGCGTCGAGCGCGTTGCCCCAGACGGTGATGCCCTGATCGCGACCGGTCGCTCCCGTGTGCGGCAAGACGACGGCGCCGTTGGGGTAGAAGCCGGGATAGTTCCAGGGGATCGTGAAGAATGGGCCGCTGAAGTTGAAACGGTCCGACGGCACGAGTAGCCGCCCGGCCCAGATTTGGAACTCGTCACACGCCTTGTATTGCGCGATGAGGTCCATCACGTTGAGGGTCGCATAGGTGGGCACGCCCACCGAATTCATGGCCACGGTGCCCGACGCAGCGCCGAGTGTGCCCGCGAGGAGGTTCGCGTTGAAGTTCGCGACCCACGAGAAGTTGTCGGTCACGGCGCCGTGGAATCGCGCCTCGACGACCGTGTCGTACGCACCCGAGTCGAGGTGCACCTCGCTCATCTTCTTGAGCTGATCGGGGTCCTGCAAGCGGAAGCCGACGCGCACGCCGAAGCTCGATCCCCAGGCCGGCGCCGAGGGGGGAGGCGGCGGCGGGGCCGGAGGCGGTGGAGGCATGGGAGTGGGCGTCATCTCTGGCGCCTGGGTGGGGACCGGCTCCCCCGCAGGCGGCGGCGCTCCGGGCGGCATCGTCGGAGCGGCGACAGGAACGGGCCCCGGCGGAGGGGGCGGGGCGGGCGTCATCTGCGGCGCGGCCGTGGGCACGGGCGGAGGGGGCGGCGGCGGCGGGTCGGCGGCGAGGGCAGGCCCTGTCAACGAGGTTAGAAGCAGGCAGGTGGCGAGACCCAACACTCCCGGGAAACGCCTAAGGGCTCGTTCTCGTGTCATGCGGAAGCTCCTTGTTCAGTTGAATCCCGAGCGGCCGCATTTCGGCCTGCGTCCACACGACGCCCGTCGACGCTCGAGGCGAAGGCTTGCGACCTCGTCCTACGAACCTTGATACTGGCCTTCGAGTGTCGAATCTATTTCGCCTCCATAAATGTTCGCCACATGCCCACAGCCCCCCTGAACCAGGCGGTATAAGGACATGGCCCGTCGCGCCCCGCGCCGGGCACAGAGGCGCATCCGAAAGCGAAGACCACGGCGGAGAAACTCCCCATGACGCACGTATCGGCGGTCCCCTATCCCTGGCCTTTCGACGGCGACTTGCGAAGAGACAACACGGCGTTGACCGTCATCGACATGCAGACCGACTTTTGCGGAAAAGGCGGCTACATCGATTTGCTCGGCTACGACATATCGATCACGCGGGCGTGCATCGAGCCGATCGGGCGCGTGCTGTCCGCTTTTCGCGAGCGAGGCTACCCGGTGTTTCACACGCGCGAGGGACACCGCCCCGATCTCGCCGACCTCCCGGACAACAAACGATGGCGCTCACGGAGGACGGCGTCGGGCGTCGGCATCGGAGACGCGGGCCCCTGCGGGCGCGTTCTGGTGCGGGGCGAGCCAGGATGGGAGATCATTCCCGAGCTGGCCCCGTTACCCGCGGAGACGATTGTCGACAAGCCCGGGAAGGGGACCTTCTGCGCCACCGACTTCGAGCTGATGCTGCGGCTCCGGGGCATCCGCAACATCGTCCTCGTGGGGATCACGACGGACGTCTGCGTCCACACCACGATGCGCGAGGCGAACGACCGCGGCTTCGAGTGCGTCGTCTTGAGCGACTGCTGCGCGGCGACCGACCGCGGCAACCACGAGGCCGCGCTCAAGATGGTGACGATGCAGCAGGGCGTTTTCGGCGCTGTCAGCGACTCGCGCGCTCTGCTCGAAGCGCTGCCGTAAAGGCCGGCGCCGCTCCGCTCCAAAGGACTGTGCCTTTTATCCAGACGCAATCACGTGGAAACAGCGTCCATCGTAGTTTTCGAGACGTCGGAGTTCTCGGGCGGCCTCTTCTGAGGATAGGACGTGCCGCGAGCCGGCGAGGAGGCGGCGATGTCTCGAGCCACCATCAATGCTGAACCGGAGCCGATCACGATCGCCGTGGACCGTACGGCCCTCGTCATCATCGACATGCAGCGAGACTTCTTGCTGCCGGGGGGCTTCGGCGAAGCGCTCGGCAACGACGTCTCCCGGCTGAACGCGGCCGTTCGGCCCTGCGCGTGGCTGCTCGAGGTCGCGCGGGCGCGCAAGATGCTCGTGATCCACACGCGAGAGGGGCACCGTCCGGATCTGACGGACGCGCCGAAGGCAAAGGTCGAGCGAGGCTCGCCGACGATGCGCATCGGCGCGAAGGGTCCGATGGGACGGATCCTGGTCCGGGGCGAACCGGGGCACGACATCATCGCCGAGCTGTATCCCCGCGAAGGAGAGCCGATCATCGACAAGCCGGGCAAGGGCTCGTTCTTCGCGACCGACCTGCACCTGATCCTGCAGAACGGCGGCATCGAGAACTTGATCGTCTGCGGCGTGACCACGGAGGTGTGCGTGCACACGACGGTCCGCGAGGCGAACGATCGCGGCTATCGCTGCATCGTGCCGGGGGATTGCTGCGCCTCGTACTTTCAAGAATTTCACGACGTTGCACTCAAAATGATCAAAGCCCAAGGGGGGATCTTCGGCTGGGTGACGGACTCGGCCCAGGTGCTTCAAGCCTTGGCGCACGAAAAGTGACTCGACGGCACGAGCAACGGGATTGGAGGACTACATGGCCGAGGTGACATCGACCCCAGCGAGCGAACCGAAGTTGTGGACGCCCGGGGATTGGAACGCGTTCTTCGGGTTCGGGACCAACATCTTGGTCAACCTGCTCGTGCTCACGGGGCTCCTGCGCTTCGTGCTCAAGATGCCGGACGCCCTCGTCTTCCAGCGCATCCTGCCGGCGACCGGCATGATGATGTGCCTCAGCACGGCGTACTACGCGTGGCTGGCGTACCGGCTCGCGAAGACGACCGGCCGCAAGGACGTGTGCGCGCTGCCGTCGGGGATCAGCGTCCCGCACATGTTCGTCGTCGTTTTCGTGATCATGCTGCCCATCGCGTCCAAGACGGGGGATCCCGTCAAGGGGTGGGAGGCGGGGCTCACGTGGGTCTTCATCCAGAGCTTCGTGCTGATGGCCGGGGGGTTCTTGGCGCCGTTCGTGCGGCGGGTCACGCCGCGCGCAGCTCTGCTCGGGACGCTGGCGGGCGTGTCCATCGCGTTCATCTCCATGCGTCCGGCGCTCGAGATGTTCATGACGCCGGTGGTGGCGATCCCCTGCTTTGCGATCATCCTCGTGAGCTGGTTCGGGGGAGTGCGCTACTTCAAGGGGACTCCGGCCGGGCTCGTGGCGATCGCCGTGGGGAGCCTGGTCGCGTGGGGCTCCACCGCCCTAGGGTTCAACTTCGGGGGCATGAGCGCCTCGAACGTCAGCGACGCGTTCGCGAACTTTCACTTCTCGATACCGATTCCGGCGATATCGCACGTCTTCGGGGGCTTTCAGTTCCTCGGCGTCATCCTCGTGACGGCGATCCCGTTCGGCATCTACGACCTCGTCGAGGCGATGGACAACGTGGAGAGCGCCGCCGTCGCCGGCGACAGTTTCCCCACGACCCGCGTGCTCACGGCCGACGGCATCGTGAGCCTCATCGGTTGCATGATGGGCAACCCGTTCATCAACGCGGTCTACATCGGTCACCCCGGGTGGAAGGCGATGGGCGGCCGCATCGGTTACTCGGCCGCGACGGGGTTGATGGTCATCATTCTGTCCTGGCTCGGCATCATTTCTCTGATGGTGGCGCTAGTGCCGGTCGTCGCGATCTCGCCCATCCTGCTCTACATCGGGATGCTCATCGGTTCGCAGGCCTTCCAGGAGACTCCCAAGAGCCACGCGCCGGCGATCGTTCTGGCGCTCACGCCGCACCTCGCGGCATGGGGCAAACTCCAGATCGACAACGCCCTCGGCGCCGCGGGAACAAACGCCATGACCGTCGGGCTCGATAAGCTCGGCCAGACGGGGGTCCTGTACAAGGGGCTGTCCGTGCTCGGGGGGGGGTCGATCCTCGGCGGTCTGGTGCTCGGCGCGATCGCCGTGTTCGTGATCGAACGTCAGTTCATGAAGGCCGCGGCCTTCGCCGGCGTCGGGGCGGTGTTCACGTTCTTCGGCTTCATGCACGGCGAGGCGATCGGCATCGCGCAGACGCCGCTCGTCGCGATCAGCTACGTGGGTGTCGCCGCCATCCTCGTCGGATGCGCCAAGTTCGCGACGGCGGCGACCACCGACAGCGTCCCGCCGGCCGTCATGGAGCACGGCGCAGTTCCCGGCGAGTAGCGAGTAGCGGCGGCGCCCGTACCAGGATTCGACCGCACAGCGCTCACGGCAGAGAGAGAGGTCTCTCTGCCGTGAGCGCTTGTGCTGAGTCAGACGGTCAAGTGCCTGGTCACGAGGTCGTCCGTCAGCTCGCCCATCGTGCCCTTGGCGACCACGGCGCCCCGGTCCATGAGGAAGAATCGTTCGGCGACGCGGCGCGCGAAAGGCAGCTTCTGCTCGACGAGCAAGACCGAGACTTTCTCCTCGGTGTAAAGCTTGCGGATCACGTCGCCCAGCTCGTGAACGATGCTCGGCTGGATGCCCTCCGTAGGCTCGTCGAGGATGACGCACTTGGGCTCGAGAGCAAGCGCGCGGCCGATCGCCAGCTGCTGCTGCTGACCGCCCGAGAGGTCGCCCCCCCGGCGGCGGAGCATCGTCTTGAGGACGGGGAACAGACGGAACACCAACTCGGGAATGCCGCCGCCCCCCGAGCGCCGCCCCAGCACTCCGATCTGCAGATTCTCCTCGACCGTCAAGTCGGCGAAGATGTCACGCCCTTGCGGGACATAGCCGATGCCCGCGCGGGCGCGCTCGCTGACGTTCTTGCCTGCGAGCTCGAGGCCGCCGAAGCGAATGCTGCCCGAGCGCAGCGGCACGAGGCCCATGATCGCGCGAAGGAGCGTCGTCTTTCCCACCCCGTTTCGACCCATGATGCACGTGCACGAGCCCTCGGGCACCGTGATGCTCGTGCCGCGCAGCGTGTGGCTCCCGCCGTAGTACTGGTTGATGTCGTTGGTCTCGAGCACGGCTCACGCTCCCAGGTAGACTTCGATGACCTGCGGATCGGCCTGGACGTCCTTCATGGGACCTTCGGCCAGAACGCGGCCCTCGTGGAGCACCGTCACGGTGCGCGCGATGCTGCGGACGAAGTCCATGTCATGCTCCACGACGACGACGGTGTGTTTGCCCGCCAGGGAGGCGAGGATCTCGGCCGTACGCTCGATCTCCGCCTGCGTCATGCCGGCGACCGGCTCGTCCACGAGCAGGAGCTTGGGCTGCTGGACGAGGAGCATCCCGATCTCGAGCCATTGTTTTTGCCCGTGCGATAGCAGGCCGGCGGCCTTCGCTCGAAGGTCGGAGAGGCCGATGAGATCGAGCGTGCCGTCGATGGCTTGGCGCTCTTCGGCCGTCAGGCGGGCAAACAGGTTCCGCGTGACGGCTTTGCTGCCGTGCAGGCTGAGCTCCAGGTTCTCGAACACGGTGTGCCCCGGGAAGACTGTCGGCCGCTGGAACTTGCGCCCGACGCCCAGGCCCACGATGACGTGCTCCGGCAACCGAGTGATGTCCCGTCCATCGAAGTGGACCTTGCCCGAAGTGGGTCGTGTCTTGCCCGTGATGACGTCCTGCAGCGTCGTCTTGCCGGCTCCGTTCGGTCCGACGAGGCATCGGAGCTCGCCCGCCTCGAGCGTCAGCGTCAGGTGGTCGAGCGCTCGGAACCCGTCGAACGAGACGGTGACGTCGTCGACTTTGAGAAGCGCGCTCACGACCCTGCGGCTCCGCCGGCGCTCGCACTGCTGGCCTTGTCGTCGACGAGGGTGACGGCCGGCGGCGGCGCAGATGACGGGCTGCCCACGACGGACGCATCGACCTTCACCCCCGGTGTCCTGAATCGGGAGAGGACGTTCCATGCCCGCGGCCCCATCCCGATGAGTTGCATGATGCCGCCGGGCATGGCCAGAGTAACCACGACGAAGAGCGTGCCGAGCACGTACAGCCAAGCTGCCGGAAAAGCGGCCGTGAGCCAGCTCTTGAGACCGTTGACGAGCAAGGCTCCGATGGCCGCGCCCGCGAGCGTTCCTCGCCCGCCGACGGCCACCCAGATGGCGATCTCCACGGAACTCGACGGCTGCATCTCGCTGGGGTTGATGATGCCCACTTGCGGCACATAGAGCGCCCCGGCGAAGCCGCACAGCACGGCGGACAGCGTCCACGCAAAGAGCTTGTACCGGACGGTGTCGTAGCCGCAGAAGCGGACCTTGGGCTCGACGTCGCGCATCGCCGTCAGCACTCGGCCCGCGCGCGACCCGACCACGGCACGGCACAGCGCGTACGCGAGGGCGAGGCCCGCCCCGGCGAGGGCGCACAGTACGGCGCGCGTCGACGGCTCGCGGAGCGGATAGCCGAGAATGCGCTTGAAGTCCGTGAGGCCGTTGTTCCCGCCGAAGCCCGTGGCGTTGCGAAAGAAGAGCAGCATCGCCGCGAACGTCAGCGCCTGCGTGACGATCGAGAAGTAGACACCGCCGATGCGCGACCGGAACGCGAAGAACCCGAACACGTACGCGATGACGCCAGGCACGAGGAGCGCCATCAACGCGGCAAACCAGAAATGGTCGAAGCCGTACCAGTACCAGGGCAGCTCCTTCCAATCGAGGAAGACCATGAAATCGGGGAGATCGCTCGCGTACATGCCCTGCTTTCCGATGGATCGCATCAGGTACATGCCCATCGCGTAGCCGCCGAGGGCGAAGAAGAGGGCGTGGCAAAGACTGAGGATGCCCGCGTAGCCCCAGACGAGGTCCATCGCGACCGCCACGATCGCGTAGCAAGTGAGCTTGCCGATGACCGTGACGAAGAAGTCCGGCACGTGGAGCGCGCTGCTCTCGGGTACGACGGCGTTGCAGATCGGGACCACGATCGAGACGATCACGCAGAGGATTGCGATGATGCCCGTGTTCAGGTGGGGGCCCAACCACGCGCGGAGCCGTGCGAGAGCGGGCGTCAAACGGCCTCCACCGAGCGACCGCGCGGCGCAAACAGGCCCTGGGGCCGCTTCTGGATGACGAGGATGACTGCGAGGAGCACGACGATCTTGCCGAGCACGGCCCCCGCGATCGGCTCGAGGACCTTGTTGAGGATCCCGAGGCCGAACGCGGCCACCACGCTGCCGGCGATCTTGCCGACGCCGCCGAGCACCACGACGAGGAACGAGTCGACGATGACGCCCTGGCCGAGTTCGGGCCCCACGTTGCCGAGCTGCGACAGCGCCACGCCTCCCAGGCCGCCGACCCCGCAACCGAGCGCGAAGGTCCAGGTGTCGACCCGCGCCGTCGAGATCCCCATGCACGCCGCCATGGGACGGTTCTGAGTGACCGCCCGGACGCGAAGCCCGAGCGGGGTTCCGCGCAGCACGAACGCCACGAATGCGACGACGACCGCGGTGAAGACGACGACCGCCATGCGGTTGTACGGGATGACGACGTCCTCGAAGAGCTCCGTGCCCCCCGAGAGCCAGGGCGGGTTCTCGACCAAGACGTTCTGCGCGCCGAAGATCGATCGAACGATCTGGATCAAGAGAAGGCTCAGGCCATAAGTGGCAAGGAGCGTCTCCAGGGGGCGACCGTAGAGGAAGCGGATGACGGCGACCTCGAGGAGCGCGCCGACGAGCATCGAGGCCACGAGCGCGACCGGGACCGCCGCCACCAGATAGAGCGACTCGTGCACCGGGAGGTGCTCGTGGAAGAACACCTGCGTCGCGTACGTGGCGTAGGCACCGATCATGACCAGCTCCCCGTGGGCCATGTTGATGACGCGCATCAGGCCGAAGGTGATGGCCAGGCCCAACGCGGAGAGCAAAAGGATGCTGCCCGTGCTCATGCCGTAAAGGACGTCCGCGGCCCCATCCACGAAGATCTGCTTTCGGTGCAGGCTGCTGATGGTCCGGGAGGCGGCGGCTCGCACGGCAGGGTCCGGCTCGGCGGGCGCCGTCGTGAGGGCGGCGAGCTTAGGGGCAAGACCCAGAGCGCCGGCCTCTTCGATCGCTTCCACCGCCCCGAGTCGCCGTTTCGGATCCTCGCTCGCAAGGTCGCCCTCGGCCAGGGCCGAGACGAGCGCCCTCCGGACCGAGCGCACCTTCTCGTGCTCGAGCGCATCGCGCATGGCAGGCGCGTCCTCTTCGTTCGACCTCCTCGCGAGCTCGCCCACGGCCTCGAGGCGCTCGTCGGGGTCCGGCGATTTGAGCTCGAGGCGCGCGATGAGCGTGTCGAGTACGCGCCGAATCTCGTTGTTGATGGTCGCCGCGTGGCCGGAGGCCGGGACAGGCGCGCCCGACAGGGCGTCGACCATCGCCCCGTTCTTGTCCCGGATGAGGACGTGGCTCGCATCGTCGACGTAGAGTTCTGCGTCTCGGAGCGCCTTCAGGACACGGATCGCGCGCGGGTCGCCGCTCTCTCCGAGCGCTCGAACGGCGTGCGCAACGTCATCGCCGGAGAGCTGGGCGAACCCGCCGAGCGCCGCCTCGTATGTTTCGGTTGCCGAGGCGGCGCGTGCGCTCGCGACGATCGCGAGCGACATGGCGAGGACAGCCCAAAGCTTCACCGCTTTGCGACCGCGTCGGAAGTGGCGTACTTTGGTTCAGTGCAGTTGCCGCATACCCACGGGTACGTCCAGTCGGCGACTTTCTTGGAGCTCTCCGGGATGAACGGGCTCCACGCCTGAGCTCGGATTGGGCCCTCCGTCTTCCACACGATCTGGAACTGGCCGTTGGCCTGCACCTCCCCGATGAACACGGGCTTGTGCAAGTGGTGGTTCTTCGCGTCGAGGCTGATGTTGAAGCCGGACGGGCTCATGAACGTCTGATACCCGGCCGCCTGGCGCACAGCGTCTACGTCCGTTGTGCCGGCCTGCTCGACCGCCTGCGCCCACATGTGCATGCCGATGTACGTCGCCTCCATCGGGTCGTTGGTGACACGCTTGTCGCCGCCCGGCAGATTCTGAGCCTTGACGTAATCTTTCCACTCCGCGATGAACGCCTTGTTCTGCGGCGTATCGATCGACATGAAGTAGTTCCACGCCGCCAGGTGTCCGAGCAGAGGCTTGGTATCGATGCCGCGGAGCTCCTCCTCACCGACGGAGAACGCAACGACCGGGATGTCTTGCGCCTTGAGCCCTTGGTTGGCTAGCTCCTTGTAGAACGGGACGTTCGAGTCGCCGTTGATAGTCGAGATGACGGTCGTGCGCTTGCCCTGGGCGAACTTCTTAATCTCGGCGACGATCGTCTGGTAATCGCTGTGGCCGAACGGCGTATATTCTTCCTTGATGTCGTCGTCGCTGACGTTCTTCGAGTGCAGAAAGTACCGAAGAATTTTGTT
>Ga0302325_10002193_pt1 | contig 47894 bp, 80 predicted proteins | sample Palsa_T0_2_FD_201948 | JGI IMG/M metagenome (GOLD analysis project Ga0302325, IMG submission 201948) | Peat permafrost microbial communities from Stordalen Mire near Abisko, Sweden - Palsa_T0_2 | ecosystem: Environmental > Terrestrial > Soil > Palsa > Peat permafrost | place: Sweden: Abisko...
TCCTAACTTTGAAGTAGTTAACTTCGAAGATATGTTACATATTTACACAGGATCATTACCTGTAATGTACAGCCACTGGAGTTTTGGAAGACAGTACATAGAGCTTCATAAGCAATATTTAGCTGATAGAATGGGCACAGCATATGAGGTTGTGTTCAATACAAATCCATCACTGTGCTATCTGTTAGAGCATAACTCGCCAACAATGCAGGCTTTAGTTCAATGCCATGCCAGTGTAGGACATTCCAGCTTCTTTAAGAATAACATATACTTTAAAGAACATACCAATGCTAATAGCATTATGCCTTTCCTTAAGAATATGAAGATATTCATAGAAGAGTGTGAACACCAGCATGGTGCTAAGGAAGTAGAAAGCTTATTGGATATGTGTCACGCCTTATCTTTGTATGCCATTGACCGTAGACCTATTAGGAATAAGACTAATAAGGAGAAGGAGGCAGTTAGGCTAGAGAGAAGTTTAAATAAAGATCGTGATTATGACCTTACTCAGCAGCTAGGAGATAAGACTACTAAGTCTGCACCAGGATCTGGAAGACTAAGAGAGGAGAACATACTCAAGTTTATTGGTAAGTTCTCTCCAGCACTTAAACAATGGCAAAGAGATATCATAAGTATATACTGTAAGATTCAACAGTACCTGTATCCTCAAATGCTTACAAAGCTAATGAATGAAGGTTTTGCATCTTTCTGGCATCATACACTAATGACAGATTTAGGAGACTTAGGGTACTTAGAGGCAGGTCAGTCTATAGAATTCTTACACAGCCATTGCTCTGTGTTAAAACAACACGACTTTGATAGCAAATACTACAATGGAGTTAATCCATATAAACTTGGATTTGAGATGTTCAAGGATATAAGACGTATATGTGAGAATCCAACAGAAGAAGATAAGGAATGGTTCCCAGGACTTATAGGTAAGAATTGGATTGAAGAAGTTAAATTTGCAGCTTATAATTTCAAGGACGAGAGTTTTATAGGGCAATACTTAAGCCCTAAACTAATGAGGGATCTTAAGCTGTTCGTGTTGAACGATTCGTGTGATAATAATGAATATGAAATTACTCATATACACGATGATGACGGGTACAAGGAAATAAGAAGTAAGCTATCTAAGCAATACCTATTCGGAAACCATATACCAGATATTTATGTAGAAGGTTGGGACTTCAAAAAGAGAAGAACTTTATACTTAGTAATTCAAGAACATAATGGTGTTGAGATTAAGGATGATGATACTGGGGCATGTAAGAGTGAAGCTGTAATGGATATGATAAAGAAGTACTGGCCGTTCCCTGTACACATTAAATACATTAAAACTGACGGTGAGGAAATACCTTTTGCGGAATAAACTTAAGCATACTATAAAGAGAGTTGCGTATAGGACGTTAGAAGCTACATTCATGGCAACAGTAATATTTGTACTACTTAGTGCTAACAAAGCCCATGCCGGTTCTTATGTGGCCCCTACAGCTATGTTTGAGTCTGACGATGAGGCATGGGTAAACTTAGAATTACGTATGCTACATGATAAGGATAATACTATAGTAGTTGCTATAGACGGAGAAGGAGGATATAACGACACTGCTGATGCGTTTATTAAAGTAGTTAAGATGTTACATGCAGAAGGTAAGACAGTTGACTTTGTAGTTACTACAGAAGCTGTTAGTAACCATGCAAGAATAGCTTGTTATGCTGATTCTGTTAAGATAGTAGGTAGGGGAAAATTAGTATTCCATGACTCTTTTAACATAGACGAATCAAAGAGCCAAGGACATAAAGTATACGATAATGATGAAACAACCACATCACTATTCCAACAGTGCGTTACAAAGGGGCTATTAAGTCAATCAGACGTGTTCACAATAACAGTTCTTCATAAGAGAATTGAAGAGTATAGAAACTTACAAAAGGTAGTTCTTGACGACTGGAAGGGGTGGTAGTATGTCTAAAACAACATTACACAATTTTGCATGTATAGTTATAGTAGCATTTTCATGTACTTTGTGCGCAGTATTAATAGATTTTTTAATTAAATACGGTAATCAATAATGATTAAATTACTATTTCCTATAAGACATGAGACTACAAGTCAAGGAAGTGACATGTACTATGTTAGTTTAGACACTAGTTTATATATAAATTTCGATAAAAAGGAATATGTAGATCAATATCCTACTTTAAAATCTATAAAAGTTTCAATACTAGGGTTTGGCTTTAGGGCGAATAACTCATGAAAATGCAATATAAATTATTAACTGTATCGGGCAGTGAGGGTGCATGTGTGTCATGCAATACACCTTATAGGTTAACTAAAGTTAGTAGTGATAGAGATCATAGAGAAAATGACATATTCGAGATTATGCACACATGTAGGCACATAAATAGACCACAGGTAACTAGGAGATTTATAGAAGATGTATGTCTATATATAATAGAACCGGTTAGGGCACGAAGACTTACGCTATTTAAGAAGTGGAAAAATAGACAAAGAGGTAAATAACTTGCAGACGTTACTAATAGATGGTGATATTATATTATATCAAGTAGCATTTGCTATGGAAAAGCCTATGTATGTGTGTAAAAATGCTATATATAAGAATAAAGGAAAAGCAGACGCTGCTAGTATTAAAAACGGATTTCCTGTAACTAAGCGTGTAGTCCTGGGTACAGAAAAACACTTAAGGGCTAAGTTGGATGCAACACTTAATACATTATTTAAAGAATGTGGTACTAAAAACTATAAATTATTCCTAACTTTTAACGAATTAAGCCCTAATTATAGGTTAAAGTTAGCAACTATACTACCATATAAAGGAAATCGTGTTGGAAGCGTTAAGCCACAACACTATAAAAGATTGAAGGAAATATTAGTAAACGAGTATAGAGCTATTAAGGTAGAAGGCCAGGAAGCAGATGATTCACTTACTATACACCAAATGGAATCTTTTAGGACTACTGGAAGTTATGAGCGTACAATAATATGCTCACTAGATAAAGACTTTAAAATGGTTCCAGGACTACACTACCACCTAACAAGTAAGGTAATATCACTAGTAACTGAAGATGAAGCTATGATTAGTTTCTACAGGCAGATACTTATAGGGGATGCTGGTGATAATATACCAGGACTTACTAAGACTCTTAGACTGCAAGGGCGTGTAGAAGAAGCTGATAAACTAACACACACACACTATTTAAAGCATTTTAATGAGATTATAGTTGACATGAAACCTGATGATGTGTATAATCATGTATTAGGAATGTATGAAGCCTATGGATATTCAGATAAGGAATTTCTAGAGATTGGTAACCTATTGTGGTTGAGACGTCACCCAGGACAAATCTGGAGTGAAGATAAAAAGAGAGGTTTAGTATGACATTATTGCAACTTAATCCTTCAATACCAGTACAGACTCCTAAAGGTCATGGACTTGCCATATTTGTAAATGAACTTAGTGAAGAGCACAATATGCTATGGACAGTAATTATAGATGAAACTTCAGAAATATGGACGTTTCAAAACCCCCAGATTAGGGGGTCTAAGAACATTACATTTGGACGATTAAGTCAATACCCTAAGAAGGAAGTGTAATGGTTAAAATAGTTGCTATATCAGACACACACATGGCACATAGAGACCTTTATAGACTAGTTAAGGGAGACATATTAGTACACTGTGGAGACTTAACACATAGAGGAAGATCACATGAATATGCAGATGTATTAGAGTTCTTTAGACTACACTGTGCAAGATATAAGCATGTAATATTTATAGCGGGTAACCACGATTTTGGGTGTAAAGAGTACATGGATAACATGTTACAATGTGGAATGTTCCCAGATAATCTTCATTACCTACATAATGAAAGTAAGGAAATAATGGGTATAAAGTTTTTTGGAAGCCCTAACACACCTCCATTTTATGACTGGGCATATATGAGTAATGAGGGAGAACTGTCAAATATATACAGTCTTATACCTAAAGATACTCAAGTTCTAATAACCCATGGGCCTGCATTTGGCATATTAGATGTAGAAAGTAGGAACGGTGAGCATTGTGGCAGCACTTCATTACTAAGAGCAATAGTTGACCTGGACAACTTAAAACATCACCTATTTGGACATATACATGCCTCCAATGGACAACAAGAATCACAAAACGTTACATTTAGTAACTGCTCTGTTCTCGATGATAATTATGATATGAAATTTAAACCTACAGTTATTAAGGTATAATAAAATGTCGTCATGGGAAGAGTTTTTAGCTAATCAAATATTTGAAGCTAAATTACCAGAACCAGTTAGGGAGTATAGGTTCCATAAGACTAGAAGATTCAGATTTGATTTTGCGTGGTTAGAACATAAATTTGCAGTAGAGGTTCACGGACAGGTATGGGGTAGAGGTGGGCACACATCTGGAGCAGGGTTCACTAAGGATAGGCAGAAAATTAACTTAGCTATATTAGATGGCTGGAAGGTAATGGAGATGACCACAGGTCAGGTTGGAGACTGTTTAGCGATAGGATGGATAAAAGAATATTTTGATAAGTTTGTGGAGAAATAATATATGATGGAATGTTTTTGTAATGAGTGCAACGGAGTACCTATGACTGACTTAGAGACAATAGAAAGATTAACATTAGAGACTGTTAAGTCTTTAGTATTGGATATTAAGGATTTAGAGTTAAGAGTGTCACAGTTAGAAGACTTTTTAAATGGTAATACATAATGCTAATACCGTGGAAGTGGGAAAGACTAGATGGAGAGACCTGTAGATATAAAGTAATTAATGGGTGGATAGTACTTCATTGGAATATGGCTGGTGAGCATACTTCAGTATTTGTACCTGACGAACAACATATATGGAAAATATAATTAAATGCGAAAACCTGTAATTGTTGGAAAGGCCTTTCAGGAGCAATTAGCATCACAAATAAGGTGGTGGTTTGATCCTATTAATGATGCTAATATTGCGAAAATAATCGAAGAAAATAAAAGAGTAAGAGCAGAGAAATTATCTCAAGGTTATATTCTAGAAAGTGGTGGCGCATATTATACAGAACAGGATATATTAGACGGTAAAACAGGGTTAAATGGAACACTATATCATCTAGGCTATAGAGCACTTGATAATGGTAAATGGCGTAAGGCTACTGAAGAAGAACTAAAGGAAGCACAATAAATGAGAAATTCTACCTTAATAAAGAAAAGTATAGATTCTGGCATAGTGTACGGAACAGTGGACATAGAAAACTGTCCTGCTATAGTGGCTGGTTGGGGACTATTTGATCAGAACTTTGGAATGGATCAGATACTAACAACTCCTAAAATTACATCAATATCGTACATGAAGGAAACAGATAGTAAGCCTACTACATTAGGGTGGACGTTCAATGAAGATGCGAAGGGTAGTGATACGTCTTTGTTATTAAAGTTCAGCGAATGGGTTAAGGATGTAGATGTTATTATAGGACAGAATACAGATGCTTTTGATATAAAAATGATTAATTGGCGTATTAACGAATTAGGCCTACCACCTATTGAGTGGCCACAGTTCTCATTAGATATTCTTAAGTTGAGCCGTAAGGTGTTCAGACCACTATCACATAAATTAGACTTTAGAAGTAGAACTTATGGATTTGGAGGTAAGATAGATCAGACAATGAAACAGATTATGAAAGTAATGGATGGAGATGAGAAAGAACAGGCCGAACGTATGCGTTATAACGCTAAGGACGTATTGGACACTCGTAAGGTGTTCTGGAGGGAGGTAGATTCATACAAGCTTCCTGTAGCTTTTGTTAAGCACTTAGAACGTATTATAAAGGGTGATAAGCCGTTCTGTAAACACTGTCAGTTTAATAAGAAGAACAAGTTTGATATAACACAGTTCAGAGTTAAACTTAAGGATACAAAGAACTACAAGTTTAGATACCAATGCAACAGATGTGACTATATATGGGATTCTAAGAAATGAGAGAAATTAAATTTAGACAATGGCACTATAATAGATTTATTTACCACGATTTATTAGCAGAGTATGAAATTTATTTACCTGCAGATGAACCTATATTACAACAATACACCGGACTTAAAGATAAGAATGGGATTGAAATTTATGAGGGAGATATAATCAGATTACAGGATTATGATGAATTTACTATTATAAATGTTTTATGGAAACAAAATATAGCAGGGTTTAATATTTCTAATAAATATGACACTGTTGTTATAGGTAACATATACGAAAATCAGGAACTATTGTAATGAAAAACTACCGTATTATAGAAAAGAAAGGTGAAATAAAAACTATACAATATCCAGATAGTCCTAATGGTTGTTATGGGCATTATTGTTGTTCATGTGGTGAGATTGAAGAGGTATATATTGCTAGATATATTGTTCAACAAAAATTACCAACTCACTATTCGGGAAACGGGTTAGTTCCTATAGATAATCAATATATGTATAAGGACCTCAAAGAGTTTAATAATCTAAACGAAGCTAAAAAATTTAAAAGAGATTTAGACCTTGAAACGGGGATTATAATTGAATGAAAACCCTTAAACGCAATGGCTGCTATTACTTTGATAACTCAGATAGTGTCTTCTTTGACGTAGATGACACTCTAGTAATATGGGATCACACAGATGAAAACGGTAACCACCATAGGAATTCTATTGCGTTTAATGATCCTAATATTGGTAATCACACCGTATATCTATTGCCTCACAGGACACATATCAACACTCTTATACGTAACCATGGTCGCGGTAAACATATTATCGTTTGGTCTGCTGCTGGAGCTAGATGGGCGTTAGAAGTTGTTGAAAAGTTAGGACTACAGCAGTATGTAACACTAGTTATGGAGAAGCCAGTGTGCTATGTAGACGACAGTCCAATGGAGAATTGGAAGCCTAAGAGGATTTATATACCACATGACGTGGAGGGTAAATAACATGCAAAAAGAATTAAAATATATTCATAATCAAGAATTATATGCTGAGGAGTTAAATAAATACTCAGGTTTTAATGGTAGATGGTCTAAGGTGGAATTGATACTTAGACAGAAGCATCGTAAATTCCTAATAGAGATAATAGATTATTTAGAACAAATAAATAATGAGGAGTTAGAGTAATGCCCGAGTTTATTGCCCATGATCCATCATTAAGTTGTCCATATACTGACTGTATAGTTCCAGGATGCACAGAGGTTAAAGTATTAGATTTACAAAGACTTCGTTATGACCTTATGCCTGTCGAATTTGATGACGTAGTACAGGTGTTACAACATTCAGCACATTCAGGTAAGTATGGTGAGAATGATTGGTTAAATGGTGTTAACTTCGAACCAGAGAAGAACCTAGCATCTATTAAGCGTCATATTAGAGATTATAGGTTAGGCAATAGAGCTGATAAAGATAATGGACTACACCCCATGTTAATGGTTGCGTGTAGAGCATTAATGCAGTATACACTAGATGTAAGGAGTGAAAAAGATGTTAGATAACATGAGTATGGATGGTAGATATGATTATCAATCACTATTATTATTACATACAATAGTTAATTACACTATTAATTACAAACCTAATACATTACAGTATAGTATACATAACCATTTTGAAACAGTGAAGGCACTAATAGGAGACAGTGATGTTAGATAAAACAGGTAAAGACTTAGAAATGCTGGCTTCCACAGTAATTAGAGTGTACTTTGAGTCAGCTTTAGACTTAAAAGATTCGAAAGGTGATAGAGTAATGGTTACGTGGCTGGAAGCCAAGGACATATTGGTACAGGTATTAAAGAAACAACAAATCATTTAATTAGAGGATTCAAACTATGTTAGTATTTTTCTTAGGTGTGGTAGTAGGTGTTGTATTGTCAAATGTAAAGAATATCATTTTTGCAGTTAAAGCTGCTCACAGGGCTACAGTGTCACAGGAACCATCACCCACAGTGGTTTCGGCTCCATTACAGACTACACCTCCTAAGGTGGCAGAGTAGTCCTATATGATTTCCCTATGTCTAATAGTAATTTTATTAATGATATGGGGAATTGTTGAGAGTTTTAGAGTTATTGTATCTACTGTTATAAAGGTGTTAGATAAGTAAATTTTAGTTAATAAAAACCCCTATTAGATTTCTCTTTTAGGGGTATTTTTTCGTCTTAGTGTATGTATTACTTATGTAACACTCCTGTAATTCCTGCGCCATATGCTGCAATAGCTATTAGTAATATAACTACAGCCTTACTTATCAGACTGAATAATCCACTTCCTATATTAGTATATAACTTACTTTCTAATTTCTTACACACCTTATCAACAATAAGGTCTATGTCGTCGTTACTCAATACAATATGCTGCGGATTGCTTGGTTCCTCCAGTGCCATTAGACCGATCTCCTAACATCTGTTACGTAGTCTTGTATGTAGTTAGATTCAGCTACAGAGTGGTTCTGGTTACCACCTAAACACTTAACAGTATTATTAGCATCATCCCAACTTTCAAAGTAAGTAACATGCCCCTGCCAGTCACTGTCAAAGGGGAAGTGGAATACTAATATGTCACCTTCTTTAGCGTCATCAGGGTCTATTTTTTGACCATAAGTCTTGAAACTCTGAGCATTCAATAACCCAGTACCATGAAACCCTGCCTCTCTCTCACAGAAGTTAACCCACGCAGCACACCAACTGGTAGTTGCAGGATCAATGGCTATGTCACCATTAATTGCCTGAGAGTGCAATAACGCTCTTAATTCTCTATTGTTTCTTACTTGCTGAAGTCCTAAGAACTTACGAGCTACATCGATGCCTGCCATAATTAGTTTCCTTGATTGTCACTGCTTGCATATTGTTGTTGTTGGTCTACTTGTGCAGACTGTGGAGGCTGTTGAACCTGTTGTTGCTGTTGTGCTGCTGTTGCTTGTGCATACTGATCAGGGGAGTAAGGGTCTTTACCGTTCTCTATTTGAACAATTCCCTGCATTACTTTAGTACGTGTTGCAGTATTAGACATATCTATAGGTTTATCAGGGTCTATACCTGCAGACTTGGCTAATGTATTAACATATCCTTGTGTATCATTTTCACTAGATGGTGCATAGTGGCTTATAATAGTATTTAAGGACTGACCATTGTACTTAGTAGTTAGTAGATTAGATAAGGCTCCTAAACCTTGTTCTGGAGTTGCAAAACTTGCAAATCTAGGATCTGCACCTTTAGTGAACCCTGGTTGACTTTGTGTAAACCCTCCTATCTCCAAATTACCAGGATTGTTATTACGAACACCTCTAGGAAGATTATGGTTGTTAAACTGGTCTTGTAATTGTTGTGGATCCACTTGAGTATTTCCTGATTTGCTGCTAGAAGTCTGCTGTGTACTAGAGGATGGTTGTACACCATTAATAGCGTCTTGTCTTGCTTTATTGGTACTTTGTTGTTCTTGTTGAGCCTGCTTCATTGCTGCAGCCCCGTAACTACCAGGTAAGTGTACATTAGCAAAGTCGCCATAGGGGCCAAATGATTTCCATTTTGTTCCTGATTCTAGACCATACTTAGGAGCTAGTGTAGCCATAGCATTTGCAAATGCTTTAACCTGTGATGGATAGTGCTTATCATCCCAACCATAACGAGAATCAACAATATCTAATGCCTTACCTGTAAGGTGCGCACTATTCATTGTTTGAGAATTACCTTCTCTGATCTTTTGGGCCTGTGCTTCAGGAGTCATTCTTCCCTCAGCCACTACTGGTGAGAATCCTTGAGCTTTTAACTCTGCCATTAATCCTTTAGCGCCTTGTAACATGACAGGGTCTATACCTCTCATATTAGGCTTATAAGAGCTTTCTTTTGCCATTGCTTCAGCATCAGGATCTATAGACTGAGCTGCCTGTTGTCCTAATAATGACTGCGATGTATTAGTTTGCGGTGTCATACCTAGCTGATTCTGTACGTAACCTCCTATCAATCCTTGATTAGGCTGCTGTGCAGGTGTTACCGCAGGTGCTGTAGAAGGTTTAGCAGCAAATGCTTTTGTAAGTCCAGAAACTAGACCATTAAGACCTGACAGCATTGACCCTGTACCTTGCTGTGCTGAAGCAGTAGGTGCTGATTTTCCTACTACACCTTGGTGTAAACCTTGAGCTAGAGGTTGTAGTAAACCGAAATTAATTCCACCAGATTCTGGTAATTGTTGTTGTTGAGGATTAGATCCACTTAGCATTATTGTCCACTCCCCATTGTTCCAGAAGCTATTTGACCAGCTGTTATTGATAACCCTTTACCTATAACCTGATTCAACACTTGAGCTGCTTTAGTCCCTGAGAATTTAGATAAATTCTGTAGTGTAGACTGTCCTATAGGTGTCTGGGATAATGCTTTAACTCCATACACAGCTCCTATTGATAACGCTGCTAATGGATGTCCTGCACCAAGTTCAGTAGCGCCAGCTGCTATAGCTCCTAGTCTTGTCAAATTATTATCTGTGAATCTTGCTACTGAGTTTAAACCATGAGCAGCTTCTACCGCCTTATTTAACCCGTCCATTGTTCGTTTAGCGTCAATCCCTAATACTCTATCCATGGTTGGTTTCCATTTAGATAGGTTAGCCTGTAATTGTGGTATAGACAACATATTACCACTAGCATCGCTTAATACTTTATTTATTATGTGAGAATCAATTATATTCTGTCCTTGTTTATTCAATACAGCCTTAAACCCATTTATATCATTAACCCTTCCTGGCAGTGTTTTAGTGTTTAATAGATTATCCAGTAAAGCATTGGCAGTATGTGGATCTTTAACAACGGCTGCTGGATCTAAAGCATTAGCTACAGCATCCATGCCATATGATCTCATTGGTAATATTGTACCTTTCCATATAGCATTAGCTTCGTTATATTTATCTAGTGCTCCTACTTTTATAGCTTCAGATTGTAAATGAGACTCTTCTAAATCTCCTAAACCTCTTAGATCCTTACCCATTTCTGATGTTACTGAATTAGAAGTAAACTTGGTATAATTAGAACTTAATATCTTGCGAGCATCATGTAGTCCTGCTAAATCTGTAGCATTATTAGATACATTTATAGTATCCTTTAATACTTGTTTTTGTAGTCCATTTAAACTATCTGAGTATTTATCTAATATTGACTGAGCATTACTAGCAATAGGTGTTCCAGAAACATCTCCTGGCATTCCTCTGAACTGTTCAAAGGCCTTATTAGCTACTGCCATACCAGTATTCCAAGTATTTGCTGATGCCTGCGCTGCAGCTTCATTGGTGCTGTATCCCATCAATTTAGAACTTATAGTGTCTAATACGCCTTGTATTTTAGCAGGTAGCAATCCAGCACCAATAGTTTGAGTTGCTATAGTGCTAGCGCCCTCAACACCAGCTCCAACAACTGTTCCAGTAACTCCGGCTATAAGTTTTTGTGAAGCATCTCCATCTACTGCTGTTGCTGAAGTTGTGAAGTTATTAGCTATAAAAGCTGCAGAATCTGCTCCTACAGATCCTACATCCATTGCGGCCATGGCACCTCTAGCTGTTAGTCCTGCAGCTCCACCAGCAGCAATTGCACCAGCCATTCTACCAGCAAATGCTGTGTTTGGATTATCATGCATTGCCTGACCAGCAGGTGTTTGCGAAGCTTCAGGTGCTCCTACAGCACGTGCTACAGGCCCTCCTGGCCCTAAACCTACTGCAGACGCTGCTCCACCACCAAATGCGTTAATTTTGTCTAAAATACCATCATTAGTAGGCTGTGCTGGCTGATTAGCAGAATCTCCCTGATCAGACATATACTTACTAAAGTCCTGAGCAGATTGAGCAGCCTGCGGCGTAGTTTGAGGTTGTGGCATGTACTGATCAAAAGAATCTGGCATTATTTACTCGCTTTTTGTAGACCAAAGGCGGCTACTAACTTATCTTCAGTCATGTCTGGATGATCTAACATTGCTTGATGTAAAGCAGCATTAGGTACAGGACGTCCATTGTGCACATATCCTGAGGGCTCATTAGCTTTCTGCGGATCAAAAGGTTCAGGAACAGCTGTTCTCCAAGTTTGATACTTCTGCTGATCTCCACCAGCCCTTATACGATTACTAGTTACCCAGTTATCGTGAGCTTTAGTTTGAGCTTGGTCTCGTACATTGCCTACAATGGCCTTTATAGAATCCCAGTTAATGTTAGTACCGCCTACAATCTTATTTAATTGGTCTAATTGAGATTGAGTCATCTTTTCACCAGGAGTCTGATTAGCAAGTGCACTTTTAGCTACGAAACCGCTTTCAGCGAAGAAATGTTGTAATATCTGTACTTGAGTAGAATTTATATTTAGTTTAGTAAGATCTTGTAGTTTACCAACAGTACCTTTTGGAACAACTTTTAATATATTCAGAACTGAATTACTATTAGTTTCTAGAGTTTTAAGTCCTGGCATTGCTAAATCAGCAGTCTTCATTTCGTCAGCGTCTTTTGAATCTATAGCTTTCTGAGTACCACCACCTCCTGACAAACTATTTGGAGTAAGAATCTTACTAGTAGCATCATTAGCTTGATTATAATTTTGCTGTGCTTGCTGTATACGAGTAGCATCGCCAGACTGTTTAGCTGCAGTTAATTCATTTTGACGTTGTTCTACTAAGTTCTGAGCCATACCTAATGGAGTAGTTTTAGGTTGTAACTTACCAGCGTCTTTAGCATTAGCGTCATTAGCGTCATCTTGTTTTTGCTGTAGAGAATTAGCAATAACAGCATGAAGATATTGTGGATCATATCCTGCCGGTGTTACCGGTATACCAGCAAACACTTTCTGAGCAGATTGTGGCAATGTTGACAATAAAAGTCCAGCAGTTTTTATCTGTGTTTGAGGATCCTTTATGTTAGACAATGTTGAAGCTACTGTTCCTAATTGGTCTGTAATAGCTTTAGCATTTTTTAGTACAACAGTATCTGTATCTGCATTGGATTTAGCTACTTCTGATATTGATTTCTGAATGGCTAAATTAGCAGTGTCAAACTTCTGACCTGCATCCACCCCACCATATTCATATTCAGCAGCCCGTGCTCCTGCCATACCGCCTTGTTGATAAGCAGCATTAACCCTTGCGTCTGCTGCATCCTTAGCTTGGGCAGCCTGTAGATCCATCTGCGCTCCTTGAGCTCTAGCGGTGTTGAAATCCGCAGTTGCTTGAGAGTTCTGCAGCTCAGAAGGAGCTTTAGCAGCTGATTGTGCCATGTTCTGCTGAGTCTGTTGTATGTCAACTTGTGCTTTTTGACGCTCAACAGCAGAGTTCTGTATAGAGTTAGCCGTACTAATACCCTGTTGTAGACCACTAGCTAAACTGTCAATACCGCTAGGCGTTGGAGCTATTTTAGCCACTTCACCTAGATGCACTCCCTCAGTTAAGGGGCGTAATAAACCGAAATCAATTGCCATGAATTATAACCCCAATGCGCCTAATATGCCTGTTGTAGATCCGGTAGATGATACACCACCTAGAGAGCCTAAAATTGAACCTATACCCGCCAATCCTGAAGAAGAAGATGATTGTCCCAATGTTTGATATTGTGTACCTCCCAATATTGCTGCCTGACTTAGCGAATTACCTGCTGAAAGTGCAGCGTTAGCCTGATCTTGACCTAGACTATTAAGAAGATTTGATAAACTATTTCCTTCAGATGTAGCTAGTGAAGCTTGAGAAGTTGCTGCCTGTTGTCCCGCACCTGCTAGACTTGATAATTGAGTTAAGGTATTACCGTAGAACTGGCTTAACGTATTCTGACCAAATTCTTGTAACTCCTTCAACATCTGACCTGAACCTAAGTACCCTTTAGCAGAAGCATCACTATCAATAGCCTGTGTACCCTGTTGTAGCTGTGCTTGGTAACCAGGTTCATTAGTTATGTTGTTCTGAACCTCATTTGCTGTAAGAGGGCCTTGTGCAGTGTATTGGTTATATAAAGCATTAGCTTGTTGGTAATTAGTTTCTTCTCCTTGATATGCGGTATTTTCTATACCATACGTCAAGTTAGCATCTGAGTTAGGGTTATTAAGTTCTTGTTGTGCTAAACCTGTAGTAATAGCACTACTAAGTCCTGCATTATTCTCAAACGTAGATAATGAAGCATCTAACGCTCCAGCACCAGTATCACCACTATTTGTATCAATACCAACCCCTGGTAACGATTCTGCATTAGTCCCAGCTCCAATACCTTGGTAATCATAGTTACCAAAGAACTGACCTTTACTATTGAAGTTAGGAGTAGAATTCTCAGTTATGTAGCTATCTACATCCTGTTGTGTAATACCTGCTTCTAGAGACTGTAACGTAGGAGCAGTAGGAGCAGTAGGTGCTGAAGGATTATATGGAGTTAAACCTATATAAGAATTTAATTGATCTAATGCCTGCACACCTTCCTGTGTAGCAGGTTGAAGATCTGAAGTAGCTAACTGGAACTGCGCATTAGTAGCCTGAATAGCAGATCCTATAGCCTGTGTAGCATCATTAGATGCTTCATTAGCAGCCTGTACACCAAATTGACCTGCAGCATTAGCAACAGATGCAGGGACTGTAGATACTACGGAGCCTCCAGTCTGACCACCTCCTAATCGGTAAACATCTTTACCAAAATACTGGGTTCCATGAAAACCTACAATTTTATTTAAAATATTAAGCATTATACTTTTCCATATAGGTCATACTGATATAATAATAGATCTGTAGGTTCGCCATCATATAAGCTACCACCATCAATCATTCCACAAGCTTTCCATCCTAGTTTCTTGCACAATCCGTGAACATTAGCGCAAGGTACAGGTATTTCTGTAAAACACTTCTTAGCTTTAGTGTTCTCTTTAACCCAGTTAAATCCAGCAATACTAGATTGTTTAGATAAGTCACAAACTCCCCAGAACGTTGGGTGTATGTTTATATGAACTTCCATTACTTCTGAAGTTAAAGGTCTGATGTTAAATATTCCTACAACTGTATCGTTTTGTTTAATTACAAGGTATCTATAAGATTTATCAGGCTTACCAGAATAAGCTGTAACTTTAGATAGTTTAGGACTTGATAATATACTATTAACTAGTTTATAATCTTTAGTTTCTTGTATCGTAATCATTACAGAGTTCCTAAGTAAGTCTGTAATTGTTGTTCAGTTCCTGAGAACTTCTCAAATGATCCTGAAGACAGCATATAAGACCATGTATAAACTACAGCCTTAGTAGTTGTGTTATATGTTGTAGATATTAACGTATAATCATAATTCATTAACTGTACTCATATATAAATACAACACCTGCAGACCCTGCGGCTCCTGCTGTACTTGAACCGTTAATAAGTCCACCGCCAGCGCCAGCTCCGAACCCTGTACCTGCTGTACCGGCTGCTGTTGAAGTTATGCCGGGCCCTCCTGAACCAAATGCTGTATCTCCGCCCTTTCCGCTAAATCCCGCTGAAGTTACACCTCCAGACATTCCAACTGCTCCGCCCTGTCCTGGTACATTCAATAATGAAGTGCCTTGTGACGTTCCCACAGCTCCACCAAGACCTCCTGAATTAAATGTGAAGCTACCACCTAAGTTGGCACTAGTAGGGCTTCCTGCACCACCATTTGCTGTTATAGTTCCTACTGTACAGGCTACTGTAGTGTTTCCACCAGTACCACCATTATTAGATCCTGATGCTCCTGCTGTACCTGCTGCACCAATTGTAACAGTAGCAGATGTTCCTACTTGAGTTGATGTAAGTGAGCATTGAATTCTATTACCAGCACCGCCCCCGCCTACTGTATTCCAGTTACCAGCACCTAGAGCATCATTAACTCCTCCAGACCCACCGCCAGCGCCTAATACGTCAAAAATTACTGTTGTTGCTGCTGTGTTTCGCGTGTACGTGCCAGAAGACGTGAATCTAGTTATTCCCAGTAATGTTCCTACAGGTAATGAAGTTATGCCAGTATTAGCAATGGTTATACCACCACCACTATTTGTTACACTTATTCCTGTTCCTGCTGTCAAAGTTGCTACAGTTAAAGTGTTACCTGTAGTATTTCCAATCAACAATTGACCATTAGTATACGATGTAGTTCCTGTACCACCCTTATTAACTGGTACAGTTGGCAGCTGTGACGTTGTAGCTGTACCACTTATATCTGCGAAAGCTGGTTGAGACACATTAGGAGTTCCTGTAGTGTCTATATTATTAACCCATTTATGAGCTGTTGATGAAATACTAAATACACCTCCTAAAGCCAGCGAGGTTGGAGGTGGTATTGCATTAGCTATGTCAGCAGCTACTATAGTTCTATATGAAGGAGTTCCTAAAGTGGCTCCACTATTAGGCCCTGCTAAAAATGTATTAGAAAACTTTTGAAGTATTGTAGGCTGTAGATTACCTGAAACAGTTATAGGGCCGCTAGTCACTCCGCTATCGAATACTACACCATCTCCTACAAACCCTACGGATGTAACACTACCAGATCCTGTACTTACAGTTGTCCATGTTGCGGGGCTAGCGTTACCATTAGAAACTAATATCTGTCCTGCTGTTCCATTAGCTGTAGTGTCAGATGCTATTAGATTATAAATTCCTAAAGGAGATCCTGCGTATGTTGGGAATGTTACTGTTGAAGGAAATGCTGATGTAAATGGTGTTCCAAAATTAAATAAAGTACCATTAAGTACGCTGTACTGAGTTGGTGCAAAGTTTATACCAGCAGTATCAGTATTAGTGATTGTTCCTGTATTATTTACTCCTGTACCGCCCTTACTTATACCTACTATATTGTGATACGTTGTAGCATTACCCGATGATGTTACATCACCTGTTAGATTAGCATTAGTTGTTACTGTTGCTGCATTACCTGTGGTATTCTGGTTAAGAGTCGGAAATGTACAGTTAGTCAATGTTCCAGATGATGGAGTTCCAAGTGCAGGAGTTACAAGTGTAGGACTAGTACTCATTACAAAAGTCGAACCAGTTCCTGTCTGTGACGTTACTGAGGTTGCATTACCTGTGCTTGTTATAGGGCCTGTAAGATTAGCATTAGTAGTAACAGTAGATGCTAGTGTTGCAGTTGCAGCGTTACCAGTAGTACTCTGATTTAAAGTAGTTATACCTGGGTTAGGATAAGTACCTGTTAATACTCCTCCAGCAGTTCCGCTTGGAGCAGCTGACCCCGCAGTAGTTGCAAATGTAGCCGTTGCCGCATTACCAGTGGTACTTTGATTAAGAGTAGTAATTCCAGGATTAGGGTAAGTACCTGTAAGTACACCACCAGCAGGGCCAGAAGGTGTAGCTCCTGTTATAAAAGTCTGTGTAGCTGAATCAATACGTCCTTGAGCATCAATAGTTATAATGGGTACTTCTGTACCACTACCATACACTCCAGGTATAACTGCAGTGTTTGCTAAATCATTAGGTTGAATTTGATCTGATAGTGTAGATTCTAATTGGCCAGAACCAGTTACTACTTTAACAAACCCAGAACTTAGATCTGCTAATACTTGACCACTTTGTAGTGTACCAGTTAAGTCTCTGGTACTTAGTACATACTGTGCTGTTGTTGGAGCACCTGTACCACCAGTTAACAGGTTATTAGATAATAAAGTAAAGTAGTTACCCCATGCAGTTGTCAAGCTACCTGTGGGGGTAGCTATAGGACACTGAGTTGGTGGTGGCAATAACTTTTGAGGCATTAACTATGACCTATTGTTATTTCTGCTTGGAAACCTAAAAGACAGAAGTTGGCATTCATGGTAGTTGATATTCTGAATATCATGCCAAACCTAGAACTTCCTAATCTGGTTTCATATATACGTCCACCCTGTGGTGGTACAGTATAAGTATTAACTAATTGCCAAGTAGCGCCGTTATCTGCACTCTTTTCCAATGTGAAAGTTTCATTACTTCCTACACCCGTCTGTACGTCTATCTGCATACGGCTAAAGAATACTCTCTTACCGCCAGCGTATGTTCCTTGTGGAGAACTTACAAATTGTCGTAGAATTGGAGTACCATTCTCAGTGAAGTTCTTATCATCAAGGTAATATATCTTACCGCTATTGAAGTCTCCTACTAGATTCTTTCCATAGCAAAAAGCTTCACAGTTAGCTAAGAATCTTCCGTACTGTCCGTCTACTAGAGACTTTCTGAAGTACCATGCCCCTTTAGCCTGATCAGCTTGAATAGTCTTAGGTGTATCATATACTAATGTGTAGTTACCGCTTGGGGATGTCAGAGTGTATAGTTCATGTCCATCTAAGTTAGCTAAGAATGCAAAACAGTCGTTTATTGGAAATGTATTAGATAACAATGTATCTATAGGGGGTGTTGATACTGGAGAAGGGTTATAGTAGTAAATACGTGGTTGAGTCTGGAATACACTGTATCCACCGTTACTATTGGCAGATAAGAATATAAAGTAGTTTCCATTAACACCTATAGTATCACTGGCTGGGCATCCATAATGTAGGAATGTTGAACTATCTCTAGTGAAGGGGAAGAACTCACCACCTGTATTTAAATCTGTTTCTGTGGTGTCAGTACCAAAAAACCACAATCTTCCTTCGTGTGATAGAACACCAGTAATGTTGTCTGGCTGTCCAAATTTAGATGCAAAGTTCAATGGATCCCATGTAGTGGTATCACTTACATTACTAATCTGGTACGTCATTGAGTTCTTTAATACAGCAATAGCATAATCATCCTGATTTTCTATGTCAATAGCTGTTAGTGGTGGATTAGTTTCACCTGTTGACGCTTGTAAAGTGCAACCTGTACCTGTAGGATCTGTAACTATAGCTGTAGGATTAGTATAATTAGATCCACCATTTACCATATTAATTGATACTACACCGCCAGCAGATACTGAAGCAGTAGCGCTTGCTCCTGAACCTGTAGGGTCTGTTATAACTACAGTAGGGTCTTGTGAGTAGAATGTCCCAGAAGTTAGTACTTGTATCGAAGATACGAACTGAGTAACTTGTGGTATATTGAAAACATTAGTACCAACATTATACGTATACAATGATGTACCGTCTATCATGAACACCTGGTGGTTGTTATCATTACCTCCTGTGATTGCTCTAATCTTGCAACGACCAGATGAAGTTTCTAACGCAGCAATAGGAGTTAGAGTACCATTAGAAGATACACTACCGAATACTGCACCAGCTATACCATACAATACACCATTTAGTGCATATAATGCTCTAACTGAATCCTGCCCAGTATCGCAGAACAGAGTAAGTCCGTGCATAGGATAAGCTACAACCTTATACTTACCTTTAGCAGGATCTTGTTCTAAATACATATTTGTAAGCTGTGCCTGATTCTGGTCAGGAGCTTTAGATAAGTATGATTGATCCAGCAAATCTAATAATGCCACTATTAATTTCTCTCATTATAGTTTGAGTAGTAATCATAATTTGGAACTATATGCAGAGAACTTGGCTCACTATCGTACATAGACATTTCTGCTAAGCTAGATTGTGCAATAGTGCTAATATCAGGATTAAGCTTAGATGTAGCAATACCATAAGCTGCTGCTACTCTTACTGCTAAATTATATGTAATACATTCTAACCATTCTTGAGGTAGATCTGGACTATCTGCTGTAGTATTAAAGTCATCTATCCTTCTAACGTAAGATATGCGTATGCAGTCCCCACAGCTATCTGCTACAGGCCAAACATAGAAAAAGGAATCATTCACCTTAGGAGCATAAAAAGCGGCAACAGCTTTACCAGTTTGAGTCTTATTTGGTAGATACATGAACTGGGTACGTCCTTGCATTTCAATAGGACGTTCAAACCCACCACCTTGCGCCCAGAAGCGCGCATTTATTATCTGTAAAGGTCTGTCTAATCTAGTTGTGAATGAGAATACACTGCCACCAGCCAGAGCTTGAGCATTCAAATTAGCAACTGTTGTTATAGTATTAACGTCAGGGATGGTTGCTACAGTTGTCCATTGTAGGACATTTGTACTCAATTGTATGCCTATATTGTCCCCTATAGATATGCCAACGGTAGATTGTACAGATAACGTATTACCACTAGCATTAACAGTAAGTGAGTTAAATATAGGGTCTACACCTCCTACATCTGTATCTGTTGCACCAGTTCTATAGCTTTGCTGGCCTACTGTAAGGAATATAGCAGCTTCATTAGCAGTCCATAGATGTATTCCCTGGCCTTCCCAGTTCTTAACCATTTTGTTAAGTATATTCATGCAGAATGTGGTATCTGCTGCTGAGACGGTATCTCCCTGACCGTATACGCCTAAAAGTGTTAAACTGTCAGCTATAATCTCTGCTGCAGTCTGCGAAAATGATGTATTGCCTGAGTTACTCATTAATTAGCCCTGAGGAAAGAATGCAAAATTGAAGGGAACAGTGTCATATCCGCCCCACGGGTACGCCCAGTTATTCCATAATATGTTAGGTACGAGTGTTCCATTAAGCTCATACTGTTTTCCCCATATACCTAATCCGTCAGTGATACCTTGTACGAATTGTGGTGAAGGTCTTGGAAGTGCAAAAGGAATAGGTAAACTATCCATTGGTACTGGTATTGGCATAGTGACTGGGTGTCTAGGCTCCCAGCACCTACTACATACACGTAGTCCTGTCCACTCTACCTTAATCTCACTACGTTTAACTTTACGTGCGCAGCGCATACAAATGGCGTTAGCAGAACCAACCGCACCATAGTTTGCATCTACTGGTAAACCATAATCGTTAGACATCTGCGTTTAAGGCCTGATAATCAGTTATTTCATGACATACAACAATATCTGATACGTTCTTTTCACATATCATATGTACGTCTGGTTCATCACAGAAAGCATTAATAGCTAGTAATAATATAACTACAAATAACACAATTCTTAACAAGTTCATTATATAACTCTCCATGCAGCTATTAGTCCGCTTACTGTACCAGCACCAGCAGCAAATACGTTCTTAGCTACTAAGAATACAGTTGTAGTTGTTGATATGTTAAGTATCTGATTAGGTGGAGTAGCTCCATATTGTACGTTAGCAGTAACGCCCTGACTAGCTCCAGCAGTACCGCATAAGCTAGGATCCTGTAGCGTTGCACTGGTAGTGCTAAAACTTGCAGATATAGATGTAGCAGTTGATAAACTTACTGAGCTCGTGAATAATATTCCACCATATACACACCATACTCCAGGAGTTAGAGATATAGAGGTAACGTTAATAGCTGTACCGGCAATTGACACTGCAGAAGATGATGGTATTTGAGAACTAATCACTTCTCCAACAAAACCAGCAGTCTGTGCTACACCAGACGTTCTACCGAATATATTAGTACCAAAAGTTCCCTTTGACTGTAAGTTAATAGCTATATTTGTATCAGTACCAGTTGCGCTTATGGTAGGAGCATGGGAAGTAGCCGCATTATCAATAGTTAGTGCATTAACTGCAGAAGAGGTTGGTGACAGGTTTAATATTACATTGCCATTAGTATCTTCAATATCAGCAATCTTAGGGTTAGTTAAAGTCTTATTAGTAAGAGTTTCAACATTTGCCAAAGTGCTTAAAGTACCAGTAGTAGGCAGAGTAACAGCAGTATTATTAGTAGATGTAAAGTTTATACCAAATGCGCCAATAGTGGTTAAACTTCCAGCTAAAGTTAATACATTTGACCCATTATTTACACCTGTACCGCCTAGAGCTGGTGTTACTGGAAATGCAATTTCTGCAACCTGTGCTGCAGATCCTGTAGTATTTCCTAAAAAACTGTTAGCCGCTACAGTCTGAATCTTAGCATACGTTACAGCGTTATTTGAGATATTTGTGGTGCCAACAGTACCAGTAAATGTGCCAGTTACAGTTAAATTACCTGTTACTGATGAATTACCAGCTACTGCAGTATTACCTGAGAAAAGTGTATTAGGAGTAACAGTTAATGTAGAAACTGTAGTTAACCCTAATGTAGTACCATTAAATGACACATTAGAGCAGTTAACTTGACCAGTAGACAGTCCTAGAGCTGTGCTTAAACCATTACCATCAGATATCTGCTGTACTGTACCAGTTATACCTGTGTTGTTAGGGGTTATTAAAAACCCACCTAACGTTGCATTTACTAGCTGACCTGAAAGCTGAGCCATTAAGATTATCCTGCAATAGGTAGTGTATTAGCTGCTACAAGAACTTTAAGTACAATAGTGATAACATCACCTGCTGCAGCACCTGTCGTAGTAATAGTTATATTACCTGTATTGCCTGCACCAGCAGTTGACTGTATGCCACCAAATGAACAGAAATCTGAGTCTACAGGATTAGTCTTTGCTGGTATGTCTAAGGCTACTACTGGCGTTGTAGCATCAAAGTTTAATACTGCTAGGGGTGAAGTACCAGAACTTGAGAATGATGCGTATATGTGTAAAATAGATGCAGCATTAGCTGTAGTCAAGAATAGGCCTGGGTAAGCAGTTTGTAGATTAGTTAGAACAGTTGCTGCATTATACACTACTGAATTAGTTAACTGCGTAGGGCCGGTAGCTATTGTAAAGGTAGAATAGGCCACAACTTCTCGTAAGCCTGTTATTTGGTAAGTTGTAGCCATTAGTTATGTACCTATATTAAGAATTAGTGGCAGGATTTTATATCTCCTGCCTAGATATTAGTAAGTTACGTATGTAGTTAAAGATGTAGCAATAACATTTGTATTAGCACTAGCAGCATAAGAAACACCTGTTGCACCTGCTGTACCATTAATAGTAACGCCGCCTGCAGCAAATAATGTTCCTGCATTAGCTGAAACATTGTTGATTACGAATTTCTGACCAGTTAAAGATGGTACTGGTAAGAAAATAGCATCACTAGCATTAGCAGTAGTTACTTTAGAGATATTTGTAGTGATTGCAGTAGCACCAGCTAATGTATGCGTAGTAGAAGCTGTAATTGAAGCTAAAGATTCACCTAAAGAAATGTAATCTGACCCTATATGAACAGTTACTACGCCTGTCGTTGAGAAATCAGGACGTGTATCTGATGGTACTAGAACTTCTAAACTTACTGTGGAACGGACTGGATCTGTAAATGTACTCATTATATTTATACCTATTATTTGTTTTAGTTATTACCCTGTCCTTAGAGTTCGATTTGCTTTGTAACTATTAACTACTTCTTAATGTGAGGAAGGACACGAGTCCATCGTGCCCTGTCTCATTAAGCTTTAACGGTTATGCACCAGCAGCTTGGAAAGCTCCTAAGTAGCAAACCCAACCAGCAGATACACGCATGCACTTAGAGAAAGCCATGTTTTTAGTATCGAACTCGTTGTCTGATTCTACATCACCTGAGAAACGGTCATAGAACTTTAAGCCGTCCATTACATCTGTCTTGACAATATAAGCAGTCGTTGACGAGATGTACGGTGTAGCTACAACTTCTTTGAACACACCAGCATCTTTCAGGTAGTTAGGATCATTGTTAGTCGTGCCAACACGCAAATCACTGTCTAAGATACGACGAGCTTGAGGTATCAAAGTAGTGTTGATAATGAGTTTTTGAGGCTCAATATTTGCACGTTTGCCACGTAAATCTAATGCCAGACGAATCTGAGTAGTTAACGCTTCCAGGCTAGCTTCAGATAAAGCAGCATTGGTAGAGATAATATTAGATTGTACTGGGCCTTGACCTTGTGGATGGGATGCACTAAATAAACTAACGCCATCGCCACCATCTTGTAATACAGATGATACTGCGCCATTGTTAATTACGTTAGCTGCTAAGATGTTACGGGTTTCAGTTTCCGCTTCAGCCAGCATTCTGGTGAAACGACGGGCTTGCTTCATCGTCTTACCATCTTGCATCATTTCCATTGAGATTTTGAATCCTAATGCCCATGTATCATGTGTGAAACGTGGGGTATAGAACTGTCTAGAAGTATCAAACATTAAAGTTTGACCTTCACCTTTTTTCTGCATCGTGCTCATTGGAATCAGAACACCATCTACTTCATAAGCATCATCGGAGCTTTCAATCTCCATGATTCTGCCGACTAAATCGTCTTGAAGTTTCAGGTCATCCCCATGCCATTCATTGATAATTGGCAGTAGGTCTGAAGGAAATGAGGAACGCATGATTGGATTTGCCATGATTTATTGCTCCTCGACTATGAATGTGAAACTGTAGATTCAATTGCAGCACCTGGAATTACAGGTCCTAACAACTTAACTAACAGGATTGCTCCGCCTGACTGACCTACTGCATTACTAGCGTCACGACGTACACCAATGATTTTTACATCATTAATAGACGCTGAAGCAGAAGCAGAGGTAAGCATGGTACCAGAAGTGTTACCAGTTGAAGCAACAATATTTAAAGGTGCGTTAAACATTGCGCCTACCTGTGCGGCAGTAACAACAGAACTAACAGCATCTTCTTGTACTTCATAGATAGCTTCTGGGTCATCACAAACGTCAATATATGCAGCAGTTGACGCTGGTAAGTTACCAGTGTACGGGAGAGCAGCGATAGGGCGGAACCCTACAACAACACCTAGAGGAACATGTCCAGATACGAACGCCTGAACTACAGGTACTTGATTGGTTGGATCAAGAGCACCAGTAGCAGGTAACTGAACAACATCATTTTCGCCGAGAGCGGTAGAATTAGTAGCAGGAACATAATATTCCCTAATTCTTGGTTGTCCGCCACCGACACGGCTTACTAAACGTAAACCAAAACCAGTTGTAGCCATAATTTAAAAACTCCAAATTATTATTAGTTAGTTTCCGTACGTTTTACGCATATTAATTATATCTCTTGTCCATGCCTTCGTATTGAGTGTCCTCGATCTTAGACTTCAGTCTTTCGTTGTTCTGTTCGGCTTCTAATTCTTGCCTAGCCTGATAGAGATCTTCATCAATCTCATAAACGATTCCTGGTTGTGAAAGTCTGATACCTTGTTCAACTTGTATGGTAGAACCCATACTGTTTTTTTGACTAAGTGATCCACTTCCAGCCTTCATATCTGGGTCAATCTTTACTACGTAGCCTAAACCTTCTAAGTATTGTCTAGTTGCCGGATCATCATTGTCTATGCGTAAACGCTTTCCTGGCGTTTTATATTTGTCGTCAATGTGTATACGGCTAACGAATTCAGTTTGTGATCGTCTAACGATGCGTCTAAGTTCTTCTTTTGATACCTTGACTTTACCTGATGTAATGTCTTTTAACTTAATATCTTCTTCTAATATTTCTACTTTTTCTTCTACTATTTCTACTTTTGTATCTTCTAATTTTTTATTCATCTCTGAGATCTCCGGTTAACTCTAATTGTGCAGCATATTGTTCGTTAGTCATCTTAGATCCATACTGTCTAGCCTGTGAAGCTAGTTCCTTCTGACGACTTGTTAATCTTGACGCAAGACCTGTTGAGGCACCTGTACTTGAACCACCTGTGCCAGATCTAAGAACTTTAGGTTTTTCAGCCTGACGTTCATTTTCAAATCTTTTAGGGAATAGAACTTTAACTCTTTCAACTACACGAGCTAAATGTTCCTTTTGTGATATTTTCTCACCAGTTTCTTCAAGTTCTTCAGCAACTAGTAAGTCTAGAGCTTCTGCAGCCTTAACCATACGAATGTTTTCTTTAGTCTGGTTATTAAACCAAGTCTTATGTTCTTCCTGGAAATCTAACAATTCCTGAGTTATTGCTGGTTTTTCTGGTGCTATTGTTACTGGTTTTAAAGCTTCTGCAGCAACTTTCTTCTGCTCAACTTCAATAGCTCTAACCTTAACCAGGTCGGCTTCCATAACAGCACGTTCTTTTGCGTTTGTAAGCTCCTCCTGACGTTTACGATACGCAATGTCTGCAAGTTTAGCATTCTGTTCTGCTAATTCCCTTACAACTTTCTTAGTTTCTTCCTGTTCTTTCTTTAAAGCATCAATCTTTTTGAAGAATGATCCATCTTTAACAAATTGTTCTGGAGACTTCTTTCCTGGGCCTTTAAAGTTAGGATCATATCCTTGCTTTAACGCTTCCTCCAAATGTGGGTCAATATCAGCTGCATCAATAGGTTCATCTGAATACTCAGTATGTTCTTCATGTTTAGATACTACTTCTTTACCTTTCTTTTCCTCAATCCTTGCTAATTCAACTTTTAACTGTTCCTTTAATGTTTCTGGAGTATCTGCAGTCATCTGATTATTCCTCTACTACGGCTAATATATCTTTGTCCAACATTACTCTAATTTCATTCCCTTCTGAGTCTTCTTTGACTAGTTGTTTTCCTGCGTATCTTGCAAAAGCTATTACATCTCCAACCTTAATATCAGGCCTATTGCTTGCCAGTGAATCTGGGAACATATCTTCACCTAAAGCAATAATAGTACCTTCCTCCTTAGCCATTGCTTCCTTTTCTATAGTAGACTGTACGAAAACTATACCGCCTGCTGACTTTTCAAACTCTTGTTTATTAATCTTCACTATCAAGCATTGTCTTACTGGTCTGTACTTCTTCATCATTTATCCTCTCTTGAAGGAACATTCTAACTTCTTTTAATAATTCTAATGTATAAATTTGACCTTTAAGTTGAGCCAAATCTTCGCCTAAATCTCTTATAACCTTACCGCTCAATACTATCTGTGTTACTCCGCCCCTATTAGCTTCAAGATGTTCATCTATTAACTCTAAATATGCCCTAGTTACTGGGCTGTCCAACCAATCACTGACCTGCTGCTGCTTGAGGAGTTGATGCTGCACTTGGTGGGCCTCCTTGTTGAGCCTGTTGTTGTTGTCCTTGCTGTTGTAACTGAGCATGTGCAAGGTTCATTTCGTTATTATGCATAATACCATCTGATTGAAGACTTGCCATATCGCTCATAGAATCAATCTGCTTGCTTAGAATAGCTAATTGTAATGAATGCTGCTGGTATAATCCATCGTCCTGTACAGCCTGTGCTTGAGCCATTTCCATAAGAGATCTCGCACGTAATTCAAGAACTTGAGCGTGAGTTTGAAAGAATTTAGTCTTAGCTTCGAATTGACGAATACTTAGTTCTTCTGCCTTTAATTTCTTATCTTCAGCCCAACTTTGAATCTCAGCTTGAATTTTAACCATGTTTGGATCTGGTTTATTCATTTCTTGAGGTGTCAACATTATACTTTCTGCTGATACGTGTAGTTCTGAATTATCAATAATCATTTTAGTAATAGCTATAGGGTTAGCACCTTTTAACTGAGATATACCAATAAGAAGTTGATTCTTCTGTCCACGTTGAAATTCTGATGATAGGTTAGGGTCAGCTACAGGCATTATAGATATTTTCTTCATGTCAAAATCGTTACGATTTACAACATTAGGCTGATCAATTACATGATAATACTTAGTTTCGTCTAAAAACTCACCATTTAGAATAAATATCTTTTTAAATTCTGCAGTTAATGATCTGTATATTCTTCTCTGAATAGATGTGAATATCTTTAAACCTTGAGCTTGTAGTGCCTGAACGGCTCCCGTTTTGGCGTTATCTGCACTTGTTCCCCCAGTCATAACTTCAGTAGACGAACTTAGATCTTTACCAGTCTGAATCAATAAACCTAATAGCTTAAACAAAGTCTCAGAAGGTTCTTTATACATATGTGGTATCATACCCTCTTTAAGGGTAACACCAGCCATTGCTTTTACTGTCTTCCACTCACCAGGATCGTGGTCTGTATCTCCACTTCCCATGTTCTTTAAACGAGAATCTTTATATCCACCTTGAAGGTTTGATAGTTGTCCAGAGTCTATGAGCATGTTTAACAAAGAGTTAATACTCTGGTTTAAATGCATCATTAATATTCCAAAACCTACAGATTGGAACTTTCCTTTTGGCGATACTAGGAAGTGATAATCAGTAAACGATTGTGTAGGTTCAATGTAAAGAAGTTTTACACCTTTAGTTATTAGGCTGTCTTTACTATATCTAGGAACAATGCGTAATACTTTACCGTTTTCTTTAAGAATTGTTACAATGTAAGGTTCTGCGTAGTTATCATCGTCCAGATCTAAAAATGTGTGTTGTTCAATTACTTCAATAGGTTTATCGAAGTGGTCATTTTCTAGGGATACAATAAGCTCATCAATAGGTTGTTTAGTGAATAATTCAGCATTCTGATGCTCAATAAGCTCATTTAAACTGAAGTGTAATACATGACTAATACGTCTAGCATCTTGTAATGACTTAGCATTAGAGTTAATTATTAGGTCTTTAGGTTCACATAATTCTGATTTAATAACACGTCTTATTGGATCATAGTATGTCTTACGGCATAAGAATCCAATTAGCGGTAATAAGTTCAATAACTTATCTAATTCCATTTCCCAGTCTTCTTGTTCAAATAGAAGCTGGTAGTTCATATAAGTAGTGGTACGTTCTGCAAGATCTTGTGCATCCTTAGTGAAACTTAACCCTATTACGTTTCCTTTAACAACCTTGCCGTCTTTAATAATCTCAGGGTATGTGCGTGAGCTGAACTCATAGCATGCTTTTGTAATTAGTGGATATTTAACATTAGAAGAATTTGGTAGTGGTTGATTTTTCTGTATTGACTTAAGAGTAGTAAGAGCTTCAACTTTCTTAATATCGTCTAACCATTCTGAACAAGATTTAAGGTCTTCTTCAAACCCAGACAATACTCTTTTTCCTATTTTATCTATATAGTTTTTATGAGATTCGCCTTTATATGACAAATCTGCTTGATCTACCAAGTTATCTAGTTTAGCATACTCTTTAAGTAATGCTAATTTAGATTTAGCTTCACTTTTAGTTTCTACTTCTAGTTCTTTTAAATCAGACATTATTCTTCAATTCCGTAGCCAGTAGAGTCTCTATTTTGCGAATACCGTTGTCTTACCGGTTTATTGTATTGTTCTTCTTCTTCATATGTCTTAGCTACTGATAGCCCACATAACATTAAGTATCTAGTGCAGTCCATCAAGTGATTATGCTTTAAAACTATAGCTCCTTTATCATTACGTCTATACATCCTGTATTCATACAACCAGTTACGTAATGTGCTAAATATCTTTAAGCGGCCAGTAGAAAGCCTGCTGTATACTTCTTGCAGTCCGATTTCAACTGATCCTGCTCCTGACGGAGTAGCCAGTGTGAGATTAAGGCCAAGTCGTTCATATGCTTCGAGAAAGGATTCTGAATCAACACCTTTGCCGTTTTTAGATCCATGAGGGTCAGCAATTCCATCAATCCACTGTCCTCTTGCCTTAATTGATGCAGCGTGTATTTCTGCTTCAGCCTGTCCAGCATACATTTCACTATAGCAGTACCACGTGTCGCTTTCGATGTCATACGCACCCCATAATGCTGCTGTCTTATTCCAACCAGGGTCAAATGAGTAAGCCCTTGGCCAGTAGTCTGGTATTTTGAAAGGGTCACATACAAGGTTTGATTCGCTTATAGGGAATATTGCGCCGCTTCCTAGATATGGAGTACCTTTAGTTTTAACATCCCTCATGTGCAAAGGTATTGTAGCTAATAGGTTTTTCTTACGTTCTTCAGATAGATGTGGTACATCATTCCAACCTACCATTACTATAAATCTTGGTGCACCATCTTCAGGTTTTTCCATGAAGTGTAGCACTGTATCTGTTAGACCACTATCTGGTGTGAACGTCAAATAAACAGTTCCGCCTGTAGTAAGTACACGCATCTGTACTTCTACGTATATATCTAATGGAACTTCTTCATCTAGCATTGCTACATCAACTTCTGCTGATTCAAACGCGTTCTTGCCAGCATTGTATGTCTTAACAATAATCTTGCTTGTACGTCCTGTAGGTATGTGCTTGATATAATATATACCAATACCTCCTGGAGTTCCTTGGAGACTAGACGTGTCTACAATACAATCTTTAGGTATCATACCGGTACCTTGTTCTGTACGCCCCATAAGTAGACGTTGCATACCGTCTCTTATAGTGTCTCCTCTATCACCAACTAACCAGCATTGCACTGGCCTATTGAACTTCTTACCTTTCCACCACTTAGGGTAAACTCCAATGCAGTGCCTGACCATCTCATATAAACCGCACATAGTCTTTCCGGTACGGTTGCCTGCTATGAAAGCTCTTTCAGTGTACGTTGAACCAGCGTTAATGAACTCAATGTGCTTAGGGTAATTATCTCTAGAAGTGTCTTTTAAACATCCTTCAAGTAATTCACCTTTATCAGGGAATATTGTATCTATGTAATTGAACTTAATACGATTAGCTAACTCTTCCTTAAGTACATATAACTGTTCTTTCTCTTCTCTTGATAGATTATCTATATTCATTTTATAAAACATTCTTCTAGAGTTTTATCTATTTTTAACGTTCTATAAGTATCATTTTTTGAATCTAGTAGAAAATAGTCTAAATTATGTAAAATTTTACATTTTGGTATAAATGTTTTTGGTTGTCCTTCATAACCTATAGCATAATAATCTATATACTCAAATACTGATAAAATCATTACTCACCACTAAGTTTATTTGATTGATTATTAGCTTTATCCATCATTTCTTTCAATTTATCATTGATTTCTGTATCTGACATTGCTTTAACAAGTGAGCTGAAGTCTACTTTATGAGTATCTACTTCTGAATAATCGTCTTTATACCTTACTTTCATAGTTTGAAGGTATGTAGGGCCATTAAACCCTTTGTACATGCCTCTCATGCCTTTAAACCCTATATCTTCCATATGCGCCTGTGCATACGTCTGAGCAAGGTCAAATGCTTCAATAAACCCAGGTTTTGAACTGTCGGTAGACCAACGAAGTAATGTTTTCCTACTAACACCTAACTCTGCAGCCATTTGAATTATTGACATTCCTAACTTGCCACATTCAATGATTCTACGATTAGTATCTCTTTTATATTCAATTTCGTACATTAATTGCTATCATCCGCTGCTAAGTTATTAGAATTTACGTGTTCAACAGTCTTAGCAGTCATGTAAATGCCAAGTATTGACCCTAGGAAGAAAAGTGTTGCAGAATCAAGAGAAGCCAATAAGCCACCATTGATAATAGATTGTTTAATATTAAAGAATTCAGCGAAACCAAAATGAGTTAAAACTATTATACATATTCCCCAGCACAGGAAAGGACGCCATCCGTGTTGAAAAAAGCTTTGTGATTCGTCTTCTTTTGTATTTTCATTAACTTGAGCTAAAAGAAGTTCTACTCCAGCCTTAATTTCTGCTAACTTTTCAGATTCTAGATTTCCGAATACTGATTGAATAGCTCCCATTACACCGCCAGAATCTGCTGATGCTCCTAATAGGCTTGATACAATTGATGATTTTGATGCAGATGTGAACATAGGGCCGATTACTTTTTCAAGTAGTTCGAATAGACCAGGTATGATTAGAAGTATTGAACCCATGGCAGTGTATGCTCTTATTATTTTTAGGCAAGCAAAAAAGCCACCTGTAATAAGTGTGGCTTTCAATCAGAATCGCAGCAGGTGATTCGTTGACTGTAAATACACTATAACACAGTTTAATATATTTGTCAACACTTATTTTTACTGTTTTAACGGTAATTACTTAACTTATTGATTACTTTTGTATTATATTTTATAAATAATATTACAATTAACTGTTATAGCGGTAATAAGGGCATGCCGTGGTACGCCTACTCAACTTTAACGACCTGACTGTTGTAATTACGTTCGGCCTAAACTGGCGTGGCATGCTTAACTGTTTTTACACGGAGTTGAAGAGTTCTTAACAAATCCTCTAGTAGCTCCTAAATACTTTGTCATAACACCTTGACAATTTGAACATAATTGATCATTTTCTTCAGAATCGTGTACAAAACGTTCTTCTATATGTGCGTCAAGGCAACACTTTGATTCACATTGATATTCAAAATATTTATACATTACAGTCTCTTATTTATAAAAACACTGGCCGCCTTACTGTGACGCTTTCGACATAGTCTACAGGCATGTCAGGGAGCTGGCGGCTCTATTTACTGCTATCGAGATGCAAACTTCGATTTTCATACCATTAGCTTTGTAAGCAGGTTTAATGTTTCGGCACTATTGCCAGTCACCTTCTGTGCGCCAGAGGGGGCGGCGGGTTTGTGAGATCCCATCAACTCATCAGATACGAAGCCTCCTTTAGGCACATCATTAAGTCCATAATGGGGGTAAATGGGGACTTTGTATGATTTTATCAATATATCACAAATAAGACTAAATGTCAAGAACTTTCTAACATTTATATTAAAACACTTGACTTTTAACAAAAAATAGTGTACAATACACTTAGTCGACTGGGTTACTATTACTAATAACTATATTACTAATAACTATATTACTAATAACTATATTACTAATAACTATATTATTATATATTATTATATATTAAACTATCACTAGTAGTAATATATAATGGGTATTTAGATGTATTACTTCTATACATATATAAGTACTTAACATTTAGTACATATATCTTATAATATTGGTTATATCTATATGATGGTTTCATATAATAACCTTATATTCTCTTAGCTTATATCTTAACTTAGATCTAGATATACCTAATAACTTAGATGCAAGTGTCTGATTATGTTTAGTATAGTCCATTGCCTCTAATATTAACTCCCGCTCAACCCTACTGAGTGTCAATGTTAAGTTAAGATGATTAGCATTTGTTAATGTCTCTCTTTCTTTAGCTGTAGTCATGTTGTTATCCTATTGTTTATATTAAGTATTGACTATCTTGTTTCTCACAAGTTATTGATATTACTTCATCCATGGGTTCTTCAATTTCAACAACACGTCCATTCTGTGAACATTTGAACCTTATTAATTTAAAAGTAATATTTAAACCTCTAGTGGCTTCTGGACTTATATTCCAGCAATTACGTACTGTATGTAACACTGGCACTCGTAAAGTTAACACAGCCTTAAAGTAATTGTAGTTCAATTTACACAAAAGTTTAAAGATTTGAAACTTAGTTCTCATATATCTTCTCCATGATACCGCTGTCAGCTCCATAGAGGCACCTTCCTGCTCTTTTTTCCGGCTTAGTAGTACTGGTGGAAGGGTTGCGTGCAGATAACGCCTCCAGAGCGTCCGCAATTCGTTTGAGCTGTGTTACTATTTCATATTCTGCTGTTGTACTCATAGTGTATTACCCCTTGTCCCATATTGTTCCTCTAAATCACCCATATCATTACCCCACTCATGTTCCTCATGGCTGTGATTATCTTCACAACCCTGAGAACAGAAGTACAGTGTATCCCCATAGTCTCTATCAAGCTCTACAACCCATTTACTGGTGAACTTACCGCACCAGTCACAGTTCTTTGCTGGAACCTCACCTTGGTCTGACAATTCGCTTATACGTGATCTACTGTTCATTGTGTTTACCCCACTGTTGTTAGTACATAGACCAATTATAACACAGAGTAAATATTACGCAATAGTTTGTGACAAATATTTTGTAAATTTTTCAGTTTGACTTTTAGTCATTTGAAAATACTACGGAATCTCAGAAAAAGACCTGAGATTCCTATAAAATTGAGTACTTTTTACTCTACTTTCTTAAAAATTGGTCAATATAGTGCCAAGTACCTACGCGCCAGTCACCAAAGTCACTGTATATACTCCCCCTGGGTGGGTAGGTATGTAATACATTACTGTCATGGACTTAAGATGATTATGTTATATATGTTATATATAATACATACATACAATCAACGCTTTATGAACTGGTTATTGTGTATGTTATATGATATATCAATACAATCATACTGTTGTGACAGTAGTACCTGTGTGCATGGAGGCCATTTTTATTATAAATGCAGTGAGTGCTGTGACTGTATGGTTACAGCAGTCACGATGGTCACTGTGTATCACATATGGTCGGATCATGGTCACTGTAATCACGATAGTATCAGTATCCCGGAAATTCCGGCTAACTCAAGTAATTGATTATATTATAGGTGATTAATAATAGTCTAGTATTGATAATTTATAGTAAATTATATTTAACTATTATACAGGTAGTTATTAAATAGTTCTTGACAAATTGTAAAATATGTTGTACAATAACGTATAGTCCACCGGGATCCATAGTAGTAATAACTATAGTACTATATAACTATAGTAACTATATAACTATAGTAACTATATAACTACAGTGACTATAACATATAATAACATATAACTATAATAATATATATAATAACTATAGTAATATATAATAACATATAACTATAATAACTATAGTGACTATCATGACTACAGTGACTATAGTGACCTTATGACTACAGTGAGAGAGATAAACATGATGAACTATAGCATACATAGTAGATATATTAGATATATGGTATATAATGATATATAGGGATATGTAGAATAGATAATAATGATAAATAAATATTATATGGTACTTGTATTGTGTAATAGTTGAGCTATACTATAAGTAAGAGATAGTTAATTATATAGGTGACTTATGAACATATCACAGAACATAGTTAATAAGATGAAGAATTTAGAAGAAACAAGACGTGCTAAGAATTATTATATACAAGATAGGATATTGAAGAACAAGGAATTACAAGAACTGATTATTGAACTTGAACATCATGAATGTGAATAAGAGGTGATTTATGGAAGTTATCTTTGGTTTAACTGTAGTTTGCTTCTGTATGGGTCAGCCGCTTTTAGGTTTAGTGTTTATGGGGTTCTTTGCTTTGTTGTGTGTTCTAGGAGCTAAATAACATGATAACTGAACCTACCATCTATCACTGTGTTGAAAGCTTGGTTAACGACTTACAAGACACTATGCAGGTCTGGGAAGGTGTATGGAGAGGTGTTGCTATAAGTCCCAAATTGGCGTTGATACCAGTATGGTGTTTTGTTCATGTTAAGCTTACTAATAAGGTTCAAGTATACTGTTCATGGATGGTTTGTAAAATAGTTTAATAAAACTGTTGCACTGTGTAAAAGTTGTGCTATAATTAATACATAGGGTAGATAAATTAATTATTAATGTGGTGACTTATGAGAATTCAATATTTTAGCAAATGGCGTCAAGAATGGATAGATTTTAAAAACCAACCTACAAAAGGCGAATTAGCTAGTTTGAATAAATATTTTTATAAAATTCGTACAGTTTAAGTGTGAAAGAGTAAGAGATAAGGACATACACAAATACCGGAAGGAATCGAGGAGCTAAGAAAAACAAAAAGGATGAGTATTAGATCACTTTGATTTAATTTCATCTTATGGAGGGACAAAATATGTTATATATCAAATATCATTACGATACACATTTATGGAACTTAGTTGAGCTGGTAGATGAAACGGAGTATGTAAGAGGCATCTGTAATTATAAGTTTGATGCAATGAGGATGTTAGCTGATTATGGACACTCTATAATTGATTGATTACATGGTGATTTATGTGCACACTATATTACCTAATAGTTTTAGAAAATGACAAACCAGTATTTAAAATTGGAACAATGACACAGAAAGAAGTTGCTAAGATTAGGAAGTGGTATAGTGAAGACATAAATCACAATTATACTTTTGCATATAAACAAGAAGAATATCCGGAGATTAAATAATGGATACCAATAATATTTATATCGAAGAAATGGACTCTGATACTAGCGATTATCCAGATTTATATTTCTTTGTTATATCAGCATATTGGAAAGATACGGAAGTTGATTTAACTGAAGACGAGTTAAACGAATTACAGGATAAACATGCGGATTTTGTTTATGAGACAGGATTAGATAGATTATTTTAAATAAATACTTGCACAATTTTTGATCAGTGTTATAATTAGATTAAGACATAGACAATATGAAGTGAGAAATTAGAGGAGTATTTATGAAAACTATATTAGTTAGATTGTTTAGTTTACTGTTAGCTGTAACTATGGTTGTAACCATGGCTCAGGACGCAAATGCACGCGGTATGGGAGGTTTTAAGAGTGGAGGGTACTCAGCACATGGGTTGAGTCATTTTAAGTCCCTGAGAAGCTTTAAATAACGTTTGGGGGTGGTATATGAAAACAATTATATTATTAAGCTTATTAACAATCAGTTTAAACAGCTATGCGGGATACAATGATGTAGCTGATAGTCAGAAACAGGCTGAAGGTAGTTATATTCAAATACTCAGCGATTCTGGGGAGTATGTTAACTTAGAAATACCTGAAACACATAATGTTAATCAGTTTTCAAACTTTAATGTAGATCAAAAATCAGGTTTAGCTACTGAATTTGATATTACTGGGGAGTAATTATGAGTAAAGTATTAAAAAATAAATTGCCAAGAATTACTTTTAGCTTACAAGAAGCTATGAATAACCAAGCTTGTCAAGATGGTAAGGAGAAATTCGAAAACTACTTAATTAAAAATAATATTAAATATAATAATAAAACTAGATTTTCTTTAACTTTATTGTTAAAAAGTAATTCAGTTTCAGATTTTTTCTGGATGCTTAAAAATTTAGATAATGTTAATATTGAACTTAGTTTTAAATTATCTATTACAGTAAGTAAAAACGCAGCATATCGGGCTGGAGCATTTGTACAAGAATCAAGAGTAACAAACCCATATAACGCAGAAATGGCGGTAGAAGCGCCAGCATTTAGGTCGGCAGAATACGCAAAACTAGCAGCAGACTGCTTTGATCCATCGGATGCAGCAGATGCAGCAGGTATGGCAGCAGCGTATGCTGCATACGCACAACGAGCATTGGCAGAATATTGGGAAGAAGACGTAGAACAAGGAGACGAAGCGTTTTTAGCAGAAGAGCAAAAACAAATTGATGATATTTTAACTATTATAGGGGAATAATAATGAATATTAATTTAATTTTCCAACTTATTAGAGATTACAAGTTAAAGAGAGGATTGGAGAATTCTGATGTAAAATATTATACACAGAATATTAAAGACGCTGTAGAAGCATTGGATACTGGAAAACTAGTAGGAAGGTCTTTTCCGCATGATTACATTGCAAATGGGGGAACTTTATGAAATACTTACTATTAAGCCTTTGCATATTAACATTTCAATGTCATGCAGATGATCTTGTATGTCAAAGATTAAATGGAATTACAACATGTATGGGAACACAGGATAATACAACACATGTGTCAAGTTCAGCATGTTGGGACACAGGTTTAGGAGCAACACAATGTACAGGAGATAATATATCAGAAAATCCAGGAGTAAATGGTCACAATGGTGGTGAGTTTGATAGGGATGAACAATAATATGAGAATATTTGCTATTATTTTTGTTGTAGTATCAGGAATTATTACTATAATATCTTTTATACCATGTGATAATATTATACCTGAAGGATTTGTTATATGTAATAAAGACGGTAAATATACACAATACCGTAATGTAGAATATGTAGGAACTAATGGCAGATCTGCTTTATATTTTGTATCTAAAGGTCACAGGTATATTGTTAGCTTAGATAACTGTACGTATATTAGGTGATTAATATGGCATCTAAATGGCGCGTTAAATCAACACCAGACTACGGTAATTCTTGGAATTTAGTATTGGACGATTGTGATAGTAAAGTTGATGCTCAAATAGTTGCTAAGTCTTTATTATTAATGAATTTAAAGAAATTCTATATGTACTTGGTGGAGGAATATTATGAATGATTTCACTATTTATAATATATTAGAAACTCCAGAATATCAGTATATTTTGCCGACAGGATATAGTAAATATTGGACACATTCTGAATTATTCGAATATAGTAAAACAGAGGAATTATGAGACAATTTAGAGTACAATTCGATATAAATACTAATAAATGGGTGGCCCAGTATAAGTCATGGCTTCTATGGCACACATTCAAAAAGTGCATGATATTATCAGAGAGTATATTCTCTAGGGATTATGAGTTCAAAACAAGATATGAAGCTGTAGAGTATGTTTTCAGCCAGACTAAAGAAAATGAAAAACCACAAGTTAAATACACTGTTGACATTTAAACATGTATATGTAATAATATACAAATAACATAATTAAGAGGGCGTTTTGATGGATTTTCAACCCATATTAACTGTTGGACTATTAGTTAGTTTACTAGCTAATTTACAATTATTCCAGGACTTAAGAAGTTTACATGATAAATCACAGAGAGCATTACAATTAGTAATTGATAATTGCGAGGATCAGCTTCAAGAAGATAATATAGTTGCTAGAAAACAAACTCACGCTATAGAGAGAAAATTAGCTGAATTAACTGTTTCTAGACTAACTAAAAGTGTTAAAAAATCCTTAAAACAGGATAAAAGTGTTAAAAAATCATTAAAAAAGGAATAAACATGCCACAACGTACAAGCTCTTGTGATGATTATAATGACGATGGTAACTCATTAGTATATATAGTAAATAATCCTAATGTGCAGAATGTATATTCAATATACCTAAATAAAGAAGTTGGTGAGGCAGAACACTATCGCAAAATGTTTAACTTACTAAGAACATCATCCAGCGATGATAGATTTATAATTTACTTGAATAACTTTGGTGGATATGTACACACAGGAATTGATATTATAAATTCTATGAAAGCTTGTAGAGGTAAGACAGTTGCAGTGGTTAGTGGCCCATTATATTCTATGGCACCATTAATAGCTTTAAGTGCTGATAAATTAATAATAGAGGCAAATACGTTCTTCATGTTCCACGATTATAGTGGAGGAACAAGTGGTAAAGGACACGAACAACATGCTTCTATTACACATGAAAAGCCTTTCTTTGACGAAATGTTCCATTCAGTAACAAATAAGTTTCTAACACCTAAGGAGATTAGAGGAGTCAATAAGGGAAGAGATTTGTACTTGAAACGAGAAGACATTATGAAACGACTACGTAAAATTAAGAGGCTGGTTGAATAACAATAAATTAATGTATAAAACTTGCTAAATTAGGAAGTTTGGTGCATACTAACGGGAGGTGACTAAATTGAAGTATGCACTCTTAGCAACAGTTAGTGTTTTATATTTTGGGCAGGCAGTTATATATTTTTACACAGAGCAGAAAGGAATGGCACTAGCGTTTGCTAGCTACGCAGTTTCTAATATAGGCATTATTATGGCGAGTAAATAGATATGACTAGAAACTTATTAATAGCATTACTTATTTGTATACCTTTAAGTTTCACATTAGCATTAATATTTAGGCAATGGGCTACTGTAGTAGCTGTTCCAGTTGGAGGAATTATTGGATATTATACGGCCGAATTGGACTACAAGGAATAACTATGTTTAGATACTTAATGGTGTTAAGGTGCCCATGCTGCAATAATGAACTTGAAGAGTTTGAACTTCAGCGTTATGATGAGTTTGGAGGCATGAAAGAGGAATGTTACGCTGAGTCACTTAAAGCAGCTTACGAAGACAATGAAGATTTAATGAGCCAATCATTGGAAGATTACTTAAGAGGTGTTTAATGGCAGTAATTAGAGAACCTTGTGAAGACTGCGGAAGTGATGATAATAGAGCAGTTTTCGATAATGGAAGCACATGGTGTTTCACTGAAGACTGTTCATATAATAAAACTCGTAAAGTTGTTAACGACACACCAACAGATTTAGACAAGGGAGTCTATGAGCCAATTCCTAATCGTAGATTGTCACAACGTACATGTGAGTTCTTCAGCTATGAGGTAGGATTTGAAAATGGAGCTTCAACCCATATTGCAAATTACAGAGATACTACAGGTAAAATTGTAGCTCAAAAGATTAGATACCCAGATAAAAGATTCGCATGGAAAGGAGAGCCTAATAAGGCAACCCTATTTGGTAAGCATTTGTGGAATAACAAATCAAAGAATATTATTATTACTGAAGGTGAAATTGATGCCCTATCGATCGCGGAAAGTCAGGATTGTAAATGGCCTGTTGTATCAATACCTAATGGCGCGCAATCAGCAGTTAAAACAATTACAGCCGAACTTGAGTGGCTCAGCGGTTTTGACCAAATCATTTTATGCTTTGATCGCGATGATGCTGGTCAACGAGCAACTGAGGCTGTTGCTGCCCTCTTTGCTCCAGGGAAAATCAGAATTGCAAATCTCAGCGGTAAAGACGCTAATGAAGTGCTTGTAGCTGGTAAAATTAAAGAATTGACATCTATAGTATGGAATGCTGCAGAGTATAGACCAGATGGTATTGTTACAGGACGTGAAATTGATTTAACAACATTGTTCACTAAGGAAGACAGTGGACTTAGTTCTCCTTATCCAATGATGGATGAAATGATACGAGGCTGGTTGCCAGGACGTTTATATACATTCTATGCAGGAACTGGTAATGGTAAAACCTCAATAATGAAAGAATGTTTAAGACATTTACGAATACATCATCCCGAACAAGTAATAGCTAATTTCTTTTTAGAAGAAAATTTAAAACATACAGTTAAGTCTCTGTTTGCGTTAGAATGCAACATTCCTACATTCAAATTAAACGAGAATCCAGAATTACTATCGGAGACTGATAGAACAAAGAGTTATGATAAATTAATACATGATGGAAAAGAAGATAAAATGCTATTTTATAGGCATTTTGGTAGCTTGGATGCTAAAAGACTATTTAATATGTTAGAGTATTTTGTAATTGGTAAAAAGGCTACAATAGTATTCTTAGATCATATATCAATTTTAATATCAGGACTTGAAGATCAGGGAGAAGGAGAGAGAAGAGCTATTGATAGGATCATGACGGACTTGAGAGCATTCGCTGAACGTACACAAGTTACATTTATTATTGCTACACAACTTAAGAGGCAAGAGAAGTCATATGGAGAAGGAGCCGATATTACTGAATCTAGTGCTCGTGGAAGTGGAAGTATTGAACACCTAAGTGATGTTATTATAAGCCTTAATAGAAATAAAGGATCTGATAGTCCTAATGAAGTACAGTTAAAAGTTATTAAGAATCGTGTTAGTGGGTTTATTGGTGAAGCAGATTTAATAGAATATAATTTAGATACTGGTAGATACTTACCTAAGAGAAAGTGTATTAAGGTGCCTGATAAGTATAAAAATAAATTAGAAGAAGCTGATAAATACATGGCAGAAGCTAATAACAGAATGGGAGATATGATATAATGACTTTGACAATTAGAAATTTAAAGAATCAACGTAAAAGAGTTAAAGGAATGCCAAAGTATTTCCAAAATGAAAGAGTTAAGTACTTAAAAAGTATTACATTGACTATACGAATACTTCAGAATGATAGGTTAGTTAAAATGATAAAGGAAGGACTGGCTAGAACAGTTACTAAACAGGTTAATAATGTTAAGCCTAAATCATTCTATAAAACTGGGGTGTTTAAAGTTAAATTGGCACATCAATATGTTAAGCATAGACCTGTTATGAGATTAAGTACTAGGACTGGCGGATAATGAAGCAGTACATTGTAGATTTAGAAACTAATGGATTGTTACAAGAAGTTACTAAAATACACTGTATATCTGTAGTGGATTTAAACTCGTCTTGGTCTAAACTATACTTAGAAAAAGATGCACAAGAGTTCATTAAACTAATTGATAGTCCTGATGTAGAGTTAATTGGCCACAACATATTTAATTATGATTTAAAGGTAATAGAAAAGTTATGTAATTGGAAGCCACATAAAGGACAGAAAATACATGACACTTTTATATTGGCTCAACTTTTGTTCTCAGATTTAAAGAATGAAGATCCTAAATCGGCACATTCATGGACTGGTAAAATATTTAGTAAAAGAGATACAGGATCACATAGTTTAAGAGCGTGGGGTCAAAGAATCTGCCAGTATAAGGGAGATTATGACGGAGGCTGGGAAACTTATAATGATGATATGGGATCTTATTGTATTAAGGACACGTATACTACAAAAGGACTATTTCAGTTTCTAATGTCACAAATTACCAATAAATTACTAACTACTGAAGCAATTGAATTAGAATACTCAATATCTCCAATTTTAGCACGTCAACAAGCATATGGGGTACTATTTGATGTGGAAAAAGGACACAAGCTTCTTGATAAACTTACGTCTTCACTAGTTGACAGTCGTTGGAAGCTTCAAGAGATATTCAAACCCAGGTTCATTAGTAAAGGTGAATTTACTCCAAAACGTGACGACAGAAAGCGTGGATATAGGGCTGGTTCAAAGATCACAAAAATAGCATTAGAAGAATTTAATCCTGGCAGCCGTGTTCAGATAGTTTCTAGATTAAAGCAGCAGTTTAACTGGAATCCTGAGGAGTTCACGGAAGCTGGTAACGTTAAAATGAATGAGGATATTATAGATGCTCTTCCATTTAAGGAATTATTGCCGTTAAAAGAGTATCTAACCATAACCAAGCGGATATCTCAGTTAGAGACAGGTAAACAGGCGTGGCTGAATAAGATTGGCAAGGATGGACGTATTAGGGGTGGTATTATGCAGAATGGTACTACTACAGGACGTATGAGTCACTTTAGCCCCAACTTAGCACAGGTTCCTAGCAGTGAAAGCTTATACGGTGCTGAATGTAGAGAACTGTTCACTGTTCCCGAACACAGAACAATGATTGGTGTCGACGCAGATGCATTAGAGATGAGATGCTTGGCAGGGTACCTTACACAACTGGATGGTGGCAGGTTCTTAACTTCTCTTTTACAAGGAACTAAAGAAACTAAAACGGATCCTCACAGTATTAACGCAGAAGCTATGGGTATTGAACGAGAAGCAGCCAAAACAGTGTTCTATGCTTGGCTATATGGAGCTAAAAATGCTAAGGTTGGTAAAATATTGCTAGAAAATGGTGTGAATTTTGAAGATTATGTGGTAGACTTTAGAAAGAATGCGGCTGGAATGGCTCAGTGGGCTAAAGAGCAAGGATCAGATAAATCTAGTGCTTACTGGGAATGCTGGGTAGCAGGTAAGGAATGTTTAAAGAGGTTCGGTGATAGAATTCCAGAATTAACACAACTAAAGAATGAAATACATAAAAGAGTACAAGAAGTAGGATTCATTAAAGGATTGGACGGTCGTAAATTGTTTATGAGATCGGAACACGCAGAGCTTAATACAGTATTGCAGAGTGCAGGAGCGCTTTTAATGAAAAAAGCTCTATATATTGCAGATACTGAGCTACAAAAACAGTTTTTACCAGGTAAAGATTACGAATTTGTATTAAATGTTCATGATGAGTGGCAATTAGAGGTTGACAAATCAATTAACTGTGCTATAGTTAAAGATATATTAGAAAATAGTATTAAGCAGGCTGGGGAGTATTTTAAGTTCCCAGCGCCAATGAAGGGAAACAGTCAAGAAGGCAGTAACTGGGCACAGACTCACTAGAGGTATTGTATGAAAGTTTTTATAGTATTAGAATATGAAGGAGATGTGTCTAGAATATTAGATGTGTATGCGGATTTAAACTCAGCACAGGTTAGGGTTAATAGGCTTGAACACGACCATGAAGTTCCTGGTCGAACTTTTCACCTATTAACCAAGTCAGTTAAAGAGCTTCACGGTCTAAAGTTCAATGTAGATGGTAAGTTTAGAACACTAATTCCATATGGTAAATTAAGAGGATCAAAATAATGGCTATTGCAAAGAAGATTAAGCAGGAGGAAGGTATATCTCTACCTTTAGGTAATCATATAGCCTTACTATCAGGCGTAATACATCTAGGAGTACAACGTAATACCTATAATAATGAAGAGTCGTTAAAAGATCAAATACTTTTACAGTTTGAATTACAGGACGAGCTATTACCAAATGGAGCACCCCTTACTGTAAGTAAGACTATAAATAATTCAGCTTCCGGCCCTAAATCTGGACTTGTGTTAGTAGGAAAAGCGTTTGGTGTGGATATGCAGAATGATGGTTTAGACTTCGAAGCTCAATTAGGCAAGCCGGTATTATTAGAAATTAAGCCTCAAGAAAAGGATAAAAGCAAACAATCTGTAGGAGCTGTATCCCCACTACCTAAGGTTCTTAAAGGTTCAGTTAAGCCCTTGGTAACCAGTCCTAAGATTTATTTTGATGTAGAGGAAATTACGCCTACGCAACTGGAAGAATTGCCACCATGGATTGTAAATATAATTGCTAAGCGTATTTCCGAGCCAAAAGAAAATAAGCCATCAAGCCACGATATGTTGTAATTGGAGCTACTAAATGAGTATATTAGCTAAAGCAGGTAAGCGTCTTACATCTACAATTGAGAATGAGATGTCATTACAAGAGTATTTAGATCTGTGTAAGACTGATAAACTTGCATTTGCTACACCAGCAGAACGTTTGTTGGCAGCTATTGGACAAGTTGAGATGTTGGATACAAGAAAGGATGACAGATTAAGCCGTATATTCAGTAACGAAACAGTTCCAACTTATCCTAGTTTCAATAAGATATTTGGATTAGAACATACAATTAAGGATATTGCAGGATTTGTAAGACACGCCGCTCAAGGCCTTGAAGAGCGTAAGCAGATTCTATATCTTTTAGGGCCTGTTGGTAGTAGTAAATCATCAATTGTGTCTATTATTAAGAGGCTAATGGAGTCAGTGCCTTTCTACGCCCTTAAATTCCATAAAGAAGCTGTATATGGTAAAGATAAGGACGGTAAAACTATACTATTAGAGGATGAAGTTAATCAAATAAGCCCTATTAATGATAACCCATTATCCTTATTCACTAAGGAAGATGCAGAAGAACTAGGTATTCCAGAACGTTATTTCGGAGTTATACCTAGCCCATGGTTGACTAAGCGTATTACTGAAGTTGCTGGGGATTTAACTAAATTCACAGTTGTTAAAGTATACCCTAGTGAGGCTCACCAGTTAGCTATTAGTCATATTGAACCTGGCGATGAAAATAATCAAGATATTTCATCATTAGTTGGTAAACTTAACATTAGAGAGATAGAGAGCTATGCACAAAACGACCCTGACGCCTATAGCTTCTCTGGAGGATTGTGTCTCGGCAATAGAGGTATTACAGAATTTGCGGAAATGTTCAAATCACCAATTAAATCACTTAATCCGCTCCTCGAAGCAACTCAGTCAGGATTTTATAAAGGAACTGAGTCAATTTCCGCCATACCGTTTGAAGGTATTATTATCGCCCATAGTAATGAGAGCGAATGGCAGAAGTTCCGTAATGACAAACGGAATGAGGCACTCATTGATAGAATATTTATCGTTAGAGTTCCTTACTGCCTTAGATACTCAGAGGAAACTAAAATCTACGAAAAAATGCTCAAAGAAAGTAGCTTAGGAACAGCTCCAGTAGCTCCTAAGACGCTAGAAACAATGGCACAGTTCTCAGTTATGAGTCGATTGTTTAAGTCTAAACATAGCCAGCCTACTGTTAAGATGAAGATTTATAATGGAGAGAATTTAAAACATACTAATCCAGATGCTAAAAATGTACCTGAATACCATGTTGAAGCTCACGAGGCTAATGCAGATGAAGGATTTAGTGGTATCAGTACACGATTCGCATTTAAGATATTAGCTCAGACATTTAATTATAGTCAGGACGAAGTAAGTGCTAACCCTCTACACTTGCTTATGATATTATCAAAGCGTATTAAGGAAGAACATTTAGCTAAGGAAGACGAATTACTGTACTTAGAATTAATTGATGTACTTTATAAGGAGTTTCACAAGACATTTGATAAGGATGTTAAGAAGAGCTACATAGAGTCATATCAAGACTATGGTCAGAACATATTTGATAAGTACATAATATACGCTGATCACGTGTTAAATGAGAATGATTATAGGGATGAGATGACAGGTTTGTCTATGACTCCTCAGGACTTAGAGAAGTACCTGGAAGAGATAGAAACACCAGCTAATGTAACTAATAAAAAGGATTTTAGACATGAAGTTGTAAGATACTGCTTGAAATATCAAGTATCTAATAAAGGAAAGAATCCACCATGGGGTAGTTACAATAAAATAAGGGAAGTTATTGAGAAGAAGATATTCGCTAACATGGACGACATGTTACCAATTATCAGTAATACAGAGAAAGCTAACGCTAGTGACAAGAGAGCACACCAGGAGTTTGTTACTAGAATGCAGACTCTAGGGTATACTCCTAAGATGATTCAAATTCTTATTGACTGGTATATTAGATCTCCGAGGTAGTTATGGCTAAGTTTAAAGTCTCATTAAAAGAGCTAGTTAGATTAGTTAGACAGTCTTCACAGGACATTGTATTAGCTGCGCAGGCTTTGGAGTCAGGGTTAGAGGGATCTTTTCCTGACAGCTTGTTACAAGACCTTAAAGATGATATATTTAGATATGAACAACTAGTTAAAGAACGTCAAAAAAGGAACGTATAATGCCTCTTATTATTGACAAGAGATTTCTACCTAAAGGAGCTACAATAGGATCTCGTCAAAAATTCATTGATAGGTATAAAGACTCTATTAAAAAGAAAATAAGGGAAATGATAGATAAGAACTCTATTAAGGATTTTAATAACGGCTCTAAGAAGATTAAGATTAATATAGATGACTTAGACAGTCCTAATTTTGAATTAGACTCTACTACTGGTAACAAAGATCACGTACTTATAGGTAATAAGACTTTTAAGAAAGGAGACACTATACCAAGACCTTCAAGAGGAAGTGGTAAATCTGGAAAGTCTGGAGGTAATTCTGGAGACTCAAACGATGGTTTCGAGTTCACACTTACTGAGGAAGAATTCGCTAACCTATTTTTCGAGGATTTAGAGCTTCCAGATCTTATTAAAAGACAGTTTAGTGTTGACACTTTTGAAATACAGCCTGCTGGGTATAGCAAGAGTGGAGGGCCTAGCAGTTTAAACGTAAAAAGGACTATTCTAAATAGCTTAGGACGTAGATTTATACAGAGAAAAAAGGATCAATTAATATTAGAACTAAATGATATGGAAACTGCAACGGATTCTGACACTAGTGAGGAATTTGTATTAGTACCTAAAAAGAAAGTTCAATTCATTGAAGAAATGGATTTAAGGTACAATTTTAGAGATAAGGTAGAGCAGCCCACAACTAAGGCAGTAATGTTCTGCATGTTGGACGTAAGTGGAAGTATGGGAGAGTATGAGAAGGATATAGCTAAACGATTCTTCATTCTTCTTAATCTGTTCCTTAAACGAAATTACGAACAAGTAGATGTTGTGTTCATAAGGCACTCAGATACAGCAGAAGAAGTAGACGAGAAGAAGTTTTTCTATGATACATGGTCTGGTGGTACAGTAATAAGCTCTGGATATGAAAAAATAAAGGATATTATAAACACTAGATACAATCCTGAAATGTGGAATGTATACATAGCTCAGGCTAGTGATGGTGAGAATTTCGAATATGACAATGATTTAATGACTGATTTATTAGTTAATAGAATATTACCAAGTGTTCAGTATATGGCCTATATAAATATAGGATCTAGGAATTCAAGTAATAATGATTTTCTTAAAATACTTGACAATGTATCTGATAGTAATGTAAACTTTAAGAGTAAAGTAGTTATTAATAGTAAGGATATTTTCGAAGTATTCAGAAGCCTATTTAAGAAGGGGAAGGTATGAAAAAAGTTAAAAATAGCCCTTTCCTACTAGATGATTGGACTGGGCAATCATTAGAAGATGGTTGGAACATAATAGCTAAGCTGGCTAAGGAAAAGTACAATTTAGACTGGTATAATCCTAACTTTGAAGTAGTTAACTTCGAAGATATGTTACATATTTACACAGGATCATTACCTGTAATGTACAGCCACTGGAGTTTTGGAAGACAGTACATAGAGCTTCATAAGCAATATTTAGCTGAT